>Ga0306920_100000023_pt1 | contig 255562 bp, 224 predicted proteins | sample flu12Cox44000170_FD_204666 | JGI IMG/M metagenome (GOLD analysis project Ga0306920, IMG submission 204666) | Lab enrichment of tropical soil microbial communities from Luquillo Experimental Forest, Puerto Rico - flux4day.12C.oxic.44.000.170 (v2)... | ecosystem: Environmental > Terrestrial >... | reverse complement strand
CGTGACGCTCGAGGTGGTGCTGCACACGCCGATCGCGATGACGCAGGGGTTGCGCTTCGCGATCCGCGAGGGCGGCCGCACCGTCGGCGCGGGCACCGTCACGGAGATCGTGGAGTAGGCCGGCCACAGGACCCACCGGCCGCCCGCATGGTGCGGGGACGCGGACGGGACCTGCGGTCAATCCCCGGGGCGTGACGCTCTCGGGGGACGGGCGACGAGAGTGAACGAAAAAATCCGCATTCGGCTGAAGGCGTACGACCACCGGATCCTCGACCAGTCGACGACGGAGATCGTGGACACGGCCCGGAGGACCGGCGCGCGCGTGGCCGGACCGATTCCGCTCCCGACGGTGACGAACCGCTGGACCGTCCTGCGGTCGCCCCACGTCGACAAGAAGTCGCGGGAGCAGTTCGAGATCCGTACGCACAAGCGGCTGCTCGACATCCTGCAGCCGACGCCCGAGACCGTGGACGCCTTGATGAAGCTCGATCTGCCCGCGGGGGTCGACGTCGAGATCAAGGCCTTCGGCCCGGGGCAGTGAGGCGACCATGATCGACGGAATGATCGGCCGCAAGGTCGGAATGACGCAGCTCTTCCTCGAGGACGGGACGGTCTCGCCGGTGACCGTCATCCAGGCGGGTCCGTGCGTCGTCGTCCAGTGCCGCTCCGCGGAGAAGGACGGGTACGAGGCGGTCCAGCTCGGGCTCGTGGACGCGAACGCGGTGAAGCGCGCGCGCAAGCCGGTGCGCGGGCACCACGAGAAGGCGGGCGTCCCGCCGACACGGCTCCGCCGCGAGTTCCGTCCGGAGCCCGGGTCCGCGTTCAAGCCCGGGGACAAGGTGCTCGTGGATATCTTCGAGGGGGTCGCCAAGGTCGACGTGATCGGGACGTCGAAGGGGAAGGGATTCCAGGGCGTGATGCGGCGCCACAAGTTCGGCGGAGGCGCGAAGAGCCACGGCTCGATGTTCCACCGCGCCCCGGGCTCGATCGGGTCGTCGGCGTTTCCCTCGCGCGTGTTCAAGGGGATGCGCGCCGCCGGCCACATGGGGATGGACCGCGTCACGGTCAAGAACCTCAAGGTCGAGCGGATCGACAAGGACAAGAACCTGCTGATGGTCCGGGGGGCCGTGCCGGGACCGGCCGGAACCGCGGTCATGCTCCGCAAGTCGAAGGGCGGCAAGGCCGCCGTGAAGAAGTGAGCGGGAGGACGGCGATGGCCAAGGTGCCGGTCCGCGACTGGAACAACAAGACGCTCCGGACGCTCGACGTCTCGGACGACGTGCTCGGCTACCCGCTGAAGGAGCATCTGATCTACGAGGCGGTGTGCGCCTACCGGGCCGGCGGCCGGGCCGGAACGCACAAGACGAAGAACCGCGTCGAGGTCTCCGGCGGGACGAAGAAGCTCTGGAAGCAGAAGCACACCGGCCGCGCGCGCATGGGCGACAACCGATCGCCGCTGTGGCGTCACGGCGGGACGATCCAGGGTCCCGTGCCCCGCGACTACTCGTGGAAGCTCCCCGCGGCGATGCGGCGCAACGCGATCAAGTCCGCGCTCGCCCAGAAGCTCCGGGACGGGAAGCTGGTCTGCGTGGACGCGTTCGCCCTGAAGACCCCGAAGACCAAGGACCTCGAAGGCGCGCTCGCGGGTCCCCTGGGCGTGACGGAGAGGGCGCTCCTGCTCCCGCTCGAGTCCGACGCCAACCTCGACCTCGCGGCACGCAACAACCCGCGCCTGAAGGTCGTCCGCGCGCTCGGGGTCAGCATCGTCGACCTGCTCGACCACGACACGGTGGTCGTCTCCGAGCCGGCCCTGCTGCGGCTCGCCGAGGTGCTCGCGTCATGAAGCTCACCGCGCACGACGTCATCCGCCAGCCGCTGGTCACCGAGAAGTCGACGCGGGCCCGCGAGGCGCTCTCGTCCGTCTACTGCTTCCGGGCCGACGCCAGGGCGAACAAGGTCCAGATCGCGGCGGCCGTCGAGGAGCTGTTCGGCGTGAAGGTCGCCGACGTCCGGACCGCCAACGTGTCGGGCAAGACCAAGCGCGCCGGCCGGTATCTCGGCCGGAAGCCCGACTGGAAGAAGGCCTGGGTGCGACTGGCCCCCGGCGAGAAGGAGATCGAGCTCTTCGAGGCGAGCTGACGCCGCCGAAGGAGACGACGACCATGGCCGTCAAAACCTACAAGCCGACAAGCCCCGGCGTCCGGTTCAAGACGCAGTACGTACGCTCGGGCTCGACCACGAACGCGCCGCACAAGCCGCTGACCGAGAAGAAGGTGCGGACTGGCGGCCGCGACAACCGCGGCTACATCGCGATCCGGCACCGCGGCGGCGGCCACAAGAAGCGCTACCGCGTGATCGACTTCCGGCGCGACAAGCGCAACGTCCCCGGCCGGATCGAGACGATCGAGTACGATCCGAACCGCACCGCGAACATCGCGCTCGTCTGCTACGCCGACGGGGAGCGGCGCTACGTCCTCGCCCCCGAGGGGCTGCAGGTCGGGGCGTCGATCGTGGCCGCGGAGGGCGCCGACATCGTCGTGGGGAACGCGCTTCCGCTCAAGGCGATCCCGTTCGGCACGACGATCCACAACATCGAGATGAAGCGCGGCAAGGGGGGGCAGCTGGTCCGCTCCGCCGGCGCGGGCGCGCAGCTGATGGCGCGCGAGGCGGGTTGGGCGCTGGTCCGCCTGCCCTCGGGCGAGACACGAAAGATCGACGAGGAGTGCTGGGCGTCGATCGGGCAGATCGGCAACCTCGAGCACGAGAACGAGAGCATCGGCAAGGCCGGACGGAACCGGTGGAAGGGCTGGCGCCCGACGGTGCGCGGCGTCGCGATGAACCCCGTCGACCACCCGCACGGCGGAGGCGAAGGAAAGACGTCGGGCGGCCGGCCGTCGTGCACCCCCTGGGGCGTGCCGACCAAGGGCAAGAAGACCCGGAACAATCCGCGGACGGACGTGTTCATCGTCCGCCGGCGGAAGTAAGGCGAGGAGCGCATGGCACGTTCGATCAAGAAGGGAGCCTTCGTCGACGAGCACCTCCGCCGGAAGATCGAGGAGCTCAACAAGAAATTCGACAAGAAGGTGGTGAAGACCTGGTCGCGGCGGTCGACCGTCTTCCCGGAGATGGTGGGCCACACGCTCGCGGTGCACAACGGGAAGAAGTTCATCCCCGTCTACGTCACCGAGAATATGGTCGGCCACAAGCTCGGCGAGTTCGCCGCCACCCGGACCTTCAAGGGCCACGGGACCAAGGGCGACCGGGCCGCGGCGGCGGCGCCGGCGGGAGCGGGAGCACCCGCTCCGGCGCCGGCGAAGGCCTAGGGGAGAGGCGATGATCGCGACGGCGAAGCTGAAGTATCTCGGCGTCTCGGCGCAGAAGACGCGCCTGGTGGTCGATCTCGTGCGCGGGAAGTCCGTGGCCGAGGCCCTGGCCGCCCTGCGCTACTCGCGCAAGATGGTCGCCAAGGACCTGGAGAAGCTCCTCCAGTCCGCCGTGGCCAACGCGCAGCACAAGGACGCGAAGCTCGACGTCGACCGGCTGGTGGTGACGAAGGCCATGGTCGACGAGGGCCCGCCGCAAAAGCGCTCGCGCGCGCGCAGCATGGGGCGGATCTACCGCATCCTGAAGAAGACCTCGCACGTGTCGATCGCCCTCGACGTACCCGAGCTGCGGCTCCCGCCGGTGCCGCCGGCGCCGAAGCCGGAGACGGCGAAGGCCGCGAAGGCTCCCAAGGCGGAAGGCGCGAAGGCCCCCGCCGCGAGGAAGAAGACGGCCGCCTCGCCGGCCCCGAAGAAGAAGTCCTCCCGGAGGTAATCGTGGGACAGAAGGTCAATCCGTACGGCTTCCGCATCGGCTTCAACAAGACATGGCGCTCGCGCTGGTACGCCTCGAAGAAATACGCCGAGCTGCTCCACGAGGACCTGAAGCTCCGCGCCGAGCTCAAGAAGCGACTCGGCCACGCCGGCGTGTCGGCGATCGAGATCGAGCGGGCCGCGAACAAGCTCAAGGTGAACATCCTGACCTCGCGCCCCGGGATCATCATCGGGCGCAAGGGCGCCGAGGTGGACCGGCTCAAGGACGACATCAAGAAGCGGACGCAGCGGGACGTCTTCATCAACATCCTGGAGATCGACAAGCCCGAGATCGACGCGCAGCTGGTCTCGGAGGCCATCGCCATGCAGCTCGAGAAGCGCGTGGCCTTCCGCCGCGCGATGCGCAAGGCGGTCGAGTCCGCGCAGCGCTTCGGGGCGAAGGGGATCAAGGTCCGCGTCGGCGGCCGGCTGGCCGGGGCGGAGATCGCGCGCACCGAGTGGTACCTGGAGGGCCGTCTGCCCCTGCACACGCTCCGCTCCGAGATCGACTACGGTCTCGGCGAGGCGCGGACGACGTACGGGGTGATCGGCGTGAAGGTGTGGATCTATCGCGGGGAGTCGCGGGAAATCCGGCTCGCCGAGGACGCCCGCCGTTAGGCGGGGCGGGCCGAGAGGTCGTCGAACATGTTGATGCCGTCCAAGGTCAAGTTCCGGAAGCAGCAGCGCGGCCGCCGCTCCGGCAAGGCGTACTCCGGCGGGTCCGTCGCCTTCGGCGACTTCGGATTGAAGTCGACCGAGGACGGGTGGATCACCGCGCGCCAGATCGAGGCGTCCCGCGTGGCGATCACGCGCTTCGTCAAGCGCGGCGGCAAGATCTGGGTGCGGATCTTCCCCGACAAGCCGATCACCAAGAAGCCGGCGGAAACCCGCATGGGCAAGGGGAAGGGCGCGCCGGAGGCCTGGGTGGCCGTGGTGAAGCCCGGGAAGGTTCTGTTCGAGATGGAAGGCGTCGAGGAGAAGGTGGCGCGCGAGGCGATGCGCCTGGCGGCCCACAAGCTCCCGGTGAAGACGAAGTTCGTCGCGCGACAGGCGCAGTAGGGCGGGGACGATGGCGGAGCGAACGAAGACGCTCAAGAAGTACCGGGAGATGGACCTCGATCACCTGGCCCGCGAGGAAGCGGACCTGAGGACCGCGATCTGGAAGCTCAAGGTCCAGAAGGGGACGGGGCAGATCGTCGAAGGGGACAAGCTGGCGTCGGCCAAGCGCGATCTCGCGCGGCTGATGACCGTGCGGACCGAGCGCCGGACGGAGACGTCCGCCGGAAAGCGCTCGTAGGGGATGCAGGCGATGGCCGAGAACACCACCAGACGGCGGGCCTCGAAGATCGGCTTGGTCGTGTCGGACAAGCCGGACAAGACCGTGGTCGTGCGCGTCGACCGGATCGTCAAGCACGCGCGTTACGAGCGGTACGTCCGCCGCGCGGCCACGTTCATGGCGCACGACGAGACGAACGACTGCCGGACGGGCGACACCGTCGAGATCGTCGAGTCGCGCCCGCTCTCGGCTCGCAAGCGCTGGCGCGTCCGCCGCGTGATGAAGCGGGCGCACGGCGTGACCGAGACGGCGGCGGAGTGAGGAGTTTCTCATGATCCAGATGAGGACGATCCTGCAGGTCGCGGACAACTCGGGGGCGAAGCGCATCTCGTGCATTCACCTCCGTGGCGGCTCGCAGGGGCAATACGCCGAGATCGGCGACATCATCACGGCGAACGTCAAGGAGGCGGCCCCCGACGGCAACGTCAAGAAGGGGCAGGTCGTCAAGGCGGTCATCGTGCGGCAGGTCAACGCCTACCGGCGCAAGGACGGGTCGTACATCCGGTTCGACGAGAACGCCGCCGTGCTGATCAACGACGCGAAGGAGCCGATCGGCACCCGCGTGTTCGGTCCGGTCGCGCGCGAGCTGCGCGACAAGAAGTTCATGAAGATCGTCTCGTTGGCTCCCGAAGTTCTGTAGAGGAAGGGGATCCGCCGATGCCGGGACTGAGAATTCGCAAGAACGACACGGTGATCGTCATCTCCGGGAAGGACCGGGGGAAGAAGGGACGCGTCATCGAGGTTCTGCCCAAGGAGGGGCGGGTCCGCGTGGAGGGCGTGAACAAGATCAAGCGCCACACGCGCCCGAACCCGCAGCGCAACGTCAAGGGCGGGATCGTGGAGCGGGAGAACCCGCTCCACGTCTCGAACGTGGCGCTGGTCGACCCGAAGTCGGACAAGCCGACCCGGGTCGGAATCAAGATCCTCGCGAACGGCACGAAGGTGCGGATCGCGAAGCGCAGCGGGATGCAGCTGGACAAGTAACGGCCGCGCGGGTCCCGGCGCAGGAGCGCCGGTGCCGCGGGGACGCTGGAGGAGACGATGGCGAGGCTGGCGGAGACGTACAAGACCGAGGTCGTGCCGAGCTTGATCAAGCAGTTCGGCTACACCTCGCCCATGGCCGTGCCCCGGGTCACGAAGGTCGTGGTGAACATGGGGGTCGGGGACGCCATCCAGGACGGCAAGGTCATGGACGCGGCCGTGGACGAGCTGACGGGGATCACGGGCCAGAAGCCGGCGGTGACCCGCGCCCGGAAGTCGATCTCGAACTTCAAGCTCCGCCAGGGGATGGCGATCGGGTGCTGCGTCACCCTGCGCGGCAAGCGCATGTACGAGTTCCTCGACCGCCTGATGAACCTGGCGCTCCCCCGCGTCCGCGACTTCCGCGGGGTCTCCCCGCGGGCGTTCGACGGCCGGGGCAATTACACGCTCGGGGTGCGGGACCAGCTGATCTTCCCCGAGGTCAACTACGCGAAGGTCCAGAAGGTCAAGGGGATGAACGTCAGCATCGTGACGACGGCCGGTACCGACGAGGAGGCCAGGGCGCTCCTGGCCGCGCTCGGCATGCCGTTCCGGAAGAACTAGCGGGAGGATCAAGAGCGTGGCTACGACGGCATGGGTCGCCAAGACGGTGCGCAAGCCGAAGTTCTCGGTGCGCGTGAACAGCCGCTGCAAGCGCTGTGGACGGTCGCGGGGGTATCTCCGCAAGTTCCAGCTCTGCCGGATCTGCTTTCGGAACCTGGCCTTGGAAGGGGCGCTCCCGGGCGTCACCAAGGCCAGCTGGTAGGACCGTAGCGATGGTGCGGGAGGCAATACGATGAGCATGACCGATCCGATCGCCGATCTTCTGACGCGCATCCGCAATGCGCAGCAGGCCAAGCACAAGCAGGTGGACGTGCCGGCCTCCAAGATGAAGGTCGCCATCGTGACGATCCTGAAGGACGAGGGATTCGTCGACGGGTACAAGGTGCTGGAGGAGGGCGCGCAGGGCACGATCCGCATCCAGCTCAAGTACGGCACGGCCGGGGAGCGTGCGATCCAGGGGGTCGAGCGGGTGAGCCGGCCCGGCCGGCGCGTCTACTGCGGCAAGGACGAGATCCCGAAGGTCCTGGACGGGCTCGGCCTCACCATCCTCTCGACGCCGAAGGGCGTCCTCACCGGGCAGGCCTGCCGGCGCCTGGGCGTCGGCGGCGAAGTGCTCTGCAACGTCTGGTAGCGGGCGGAGGAGTCGCGACATGTCTCGTATCGGCAGATTACCCGTCCCGATCGTCTCCGGCGTGAAGATCGCCGTCGACGGCGGCACGGTGACGGTCACGGGCCCGAAGGGTTCGCTCAGGCAGACGCTGCCCCAGGGCATCTCCGCGGAGGTCACGGACGGCAAGCTCGTGGTCAAGCGCGCGGACGACACGAAGGCGCGCAAGGCGCTCCACGGTCTCGCCCGGGCCCTGGTCGCCAACGCCGTCACCGGCGTGACCAAGGGGTTCAGCCGCGACCTCGAGATCAACGGGGTCGGGTACCGGGCGCAGGTGACCGGAAAGTCGGTCTCGTTCAGCCTCGGCTACACGCACACGATCGACTTCCCGATTCCCGACGGGATCGCGGTCGCGGTCGACAAGCAGACGAAGCTGACCGTGTCCGGGATCGACCGGCAGCAGGTCGGACAGGTCGCCGCGAAGATCCGCGCGCTGAGGCCGCCGGACGTCTACAAGGCGAAGGGCGTCAAGTACGCGAACGAGATCATCCGCAAGAAGGCCGGCAAGACCGGCGCGAAGTAGGGCGGGAGGAGCCCATGCAGAAGACGACCGATCGCGATGGGATCCGCCGCCGGATCCGCCATCGGATCCGGAAGAAGGTCGCGGGGGCCGCCGCGCGTCCGCGGCTCGCGGTCTTCCGGAGCGACAAGCACATCTACGCCCAGGTCATCGACGACGCGTCGGGAACGACCCTGGCGCACGTCTCGAGCCTCGACAAGGACCTGCGCGGCTCGATCAAGCGCGGCGGCAACGTCGAGGCGGCCAAGGCCGTCGGAACGGCGATCGCAAAGACGCTCAAGGGGAAGGGGATCGACAACGTCGTGTTCGACCGTGGGGGCTATCTCTACCACGGCCGGATCAAGGCGCTCGCGGAAGCGGCCCGCGAGGCCGGGCTGAAATTCTGAGGGAGAGGGTGATGGCGCACTACGATCAGTCGGTAGGCGAGCTGAAGGACAGGGTCGTCCACATCAACCGCGTGACGAAGGTCGTCAAGGGCGGGAAGAACTTCTCGTTCTCGGCGCTCGTCGTCGTCGGGGACGGCAAGGGGTGGGTCGGCTACGCCTCCGGGAAGGCCCGCGAGGTCCCGGCCGCGATCGCGAAGGGGGTCGAGCGCGCGAAGCGGAACCTGCTCCACGTGCCGCTCAAGGGCGCGACGATCCCGCACCCCGTGGTCGGCCGCTTCGGGTCCGGGCAAGTGATGCTCAAGCCCGCCTCCCCCGGAACGGGCGTGATCGCCGGAGGCGCGGTGCGCGCGGTCCTCGAGTCGGTCGGCATCCAGGACATCCTGACCAAGTCGATCGGTTCGGCGAACCCGCAGAACGTGCTCCGCGCGACGATCGCGGGCCTGACCCAGCTGCGCAGCGCCGAGACGGTGGCCCAGCGTCGCGGCAAGGAGGTCGCGGATCTCGGCCTCGAGGCGGGACGATGAGCGCCACCGCGGCGAAGTCGAAGACGATCAAGGTGAAGCAAATCCGGAGCGGGATCGGCTTCGAGAAATCGCAGAAGGCGACGCTGCGCGCACTCGGCCTCGAGAGGATCGGGCGCGTGCGCGAGCACCCGGACAACGCGGCGATCCGCGGAATGGTCGCGACGGTTCCGCATCTCGTCGTCATCGTCAAGGAATAGGGGACCCGTCATGAACCTGAGCGACGTCAAGCCGGCCGATGGGGCCCGCCGGGATCGCAAGCGCGTCGGGCGCGGCCCCGGCTCGGGGAACGGCAAGACCTCCGGCCGCGGCGAGAAGGGGCAGAAATCGCGGAGCGGGTACTCGCAAAAGCGCGGGTTCGAGGGCGGTCAGATGCCCCTCAAGCGCCGCGTGCCCAAGCGCGGATTCACGAACATCTTCCGCGTGCCGTACCTGACCGTGAACATCGAGCGCTTGAACGGGCTCCCCGCCGGGAGCACCGTGACGCCCGAGTCGCTGCGCGCGGCGGGTCTCGTGCGAAAGGGCGCGGGGCCGGTCAAGGTGCTCGGCAACGGCGAGCTTTCCGTCGCCCTGACGGTCCGGGCCCACAAGTACACCGAGTCGGCGGCGAAGAAGATCGAGGCCGCCGGGGGCAAGGCCGAGGTGATCTCCTGACGTCCGCAAGGACCGGGGGCCGATCGCGATGATTCAGAGCTTCAAGAACATCTGGAACATCCCCGAGCTGCGCAAGCGCGTGCTCTACACGCTCGGCCTGCTCGCCGTCTACCGGGTCGGCGGGCACATCCCGACGCCGGGGATCGACAACGCCGCGCTCCTGAGGCTCTTCGAGCAGTCCGGCGGCTCGGTCCTCGGCTACGTCGACCTGTTCGCGGGCGGGAACTTCCGGCGATTCACGATCTTCGCTCTCGGGATCATGCCGTACATCACGGCGTCGATCATCCTCCAGCTGCTGACGGTCATCTGGCCGTACCTCGAGAAGCTCAGCAAGGAGGGGGAGGCGGGGCGCCGGAAGATCACGCAGTGGACCCGCTACGGCACCGTCATGCTCTCGTTCATCCAGTCGTTCGGCATCGCCAAGTGGCTCGAGACCGCGAGCTCCTCGGCGGGGGTCGGGCAGATCGTGCGGCATCCCGGGTTCGGGTTCGAGATGATGACGGTGCTCACGCTGACCACCGGCACCGCCTTCATCATGTGGCTCGGGGAGCAGATCTCCGAGCGCGGCATCGGGAACGGCATCTCGCTGATCATCTACGCGGGCATCGTGGTCGGCTTGCCCAACGCGGTCATGAAGACGATCCAGGACTTCCAGACGGACGCCATGGGCCCGCTCACGATCGCGGTCCTGGTGGCGGTGATGGTCTGCGTCGTCGGGGCGATCGTCTTCGTCGAGCGGGCCCAGCGCAAGATCCCGATCCAGTACGCGCGCCGGGTCGTCGGACGGCGCACGTACGGCGGGGCGTCGACCTACCTGCCGCTGCGCGTCAACACGGGGGGCGTCATCCCGGTCATCTTCGCCTCGTCGATGCTGGCGATCCCGCAGACCCTCGGGAGCATCGCCGCGCTGAAGGACGTCGGCTGGATCCAGGATCTGCTGCACCAGCTCGCGTACTCGGCGCCGATGTACAACTTGCTCTACGTCGCCCTGATCATCTTCTTCTCGTTCTTCTACGTCTCGATCATCTTCAATCCGATGGACCAGGCCGACAACATGAAGAAGTACGGGGGGTTCATCCCCGGGATCCGGCCGGGGAAGAAGACCGCCGAGTACATCGACGGGATCCTGACGCGCCTGACGTTCGGCGGCGCCGTCTACCTCGCCGCGATCGCGGTGCTCCCGGTCCTGCTGATCTCAGGCCTGCAGGTCCAGCAACTCCCGTGGATCGGCGCCACCCTCGACGCGATCCTCCCGAAGTTCCTGACCGAGGGCTTGAACGTCAAGTTCTTCTTCGGAGGCACCTCCCTGCTGATCGTGGTCGGGGTGGCCATGGACACGGTCCAGCAGATCGAATCGCAGCTGATCATGCGGCACTACGAAGGGTTCATGAAGGGAACCCGCGTCCGCGGCCGGCGCGGATGACGGGAATTTGGGGCCATGTCTGCTAAGATTACCGGTTCGAGGCCGTGAGAGTGGTCTTGATGGGCCCTCCCGGGGTCGGGAAAGGCACCCAGGCCGCCTTTTTGCGGGACGCCCTGGGGGTCCCCCACGTGTCCACGGGGGACATCCTCCGCGTGTCGATGCAGGACGGATCTGCGCTCGGGAAGAAGGTCAAGAGCTTCGTCGAGGGCGGCCGGCTCGTGCCGGACGACCTGATGGGGGATCTCATCGCCGAACGGTTGGACCGCCAGGACGCCGCGAAAGGATTCGTGCTCGACGGGTTCCCGCGCACGATGGCCCAGGCCGACACGCTCGACCGGGTGCTTGCGCGCAAGGGGGCGCCGCTCGACCGGGCCGTGATCCTCACCGCGCCGGAGGCCGAGATCGTGCGGCGGCTTTCCGGGCGGCGGACCTGTCCGAAGTGCGGCTCTGTGTTCCACCTCGACAGCCGCCCGCCGCAGGCCCCGGGGGTCTGCGACAACTGCCGCTCCGCGCTCGTGCAGCGGCCGGACGACACGGAACAGGTGATCCGGGAGCGCCTCAGGGTTTACGCCGCGCAGACGGTACCGGTCGCCGAGGCGTACCGGCAGAGGGGACTGCTCCTCGAGGTCGACGGGATGGGGTCGGTGGAGCAGATCGGCTCCCGCCTCCGGGCGGGACTGGGGATCGCGTGACGAGGACGACGCTCAAGTCGGCCGCGGAGATCGCCCGCATGGACGAGGCGAACCGCGTCATCCGGATGATCCTCTCGGATCTCTACCGGGTGATCCGTCCGGGCATCTCGACCCTCGACGTCGACCGCTTCGCGGAGGAGAGGATCTGCGCGGTCGGAGGCACCCCGGCGTTCAAGGGGTACCCGCACCGGAACGACGGCCACGATTTCCCGGGGACGATCTGCGCGTCCCTCAACGACGAGGTGGTCCACGGCGTGCCGCGGGCGCACCGCGTGCTGCAGGACGGCGACATCCTCTCCGTCGATCTCGGGATCCTGTACCGCGGCTACTACGGGGACGCGGCCGAGACCTTCGCGGTGGGGACGGTGACCCCGGAGGCGCGCCGCCTCCTCGACGTCACCCGGGAGGCCCTGATGAAGGCAGTCGCGCAGGCGCGTCCCGGCAACCGGGTCAGCGACATCGGGCACGCGGTGCAGACGCACGTCGAGGCGAGCGGCTTCTCGGTCGTGCGCGAGTTCGTCGGGCACGGGATCGGCTCGTCGCTCCACGAGGAGCCGCAGATCCCGAACTTCGGGCAGCCCGGCCGCGGCGTGCGGCTGGCCTCGGGGATGGTCCTGGCGATCGAGCCGATGGTCAACGCGGGCGGGCCCGAGGTCGTGCTCTCCGCCGACGACGGCTGGACGGCCCGCACCCGGGACGGGAGCCTGTCGGCGCATTTCGAGCTGTCGGTCGCGGTGACGGACGTCGGGCCGAAGATCCTCGGCGATCCGGTTCCGGTGGCGGCGTGACGGCGGACGGAGCGGGAAGGTCGAGCGAGACGATGTCGAAGGAAGAGGCAATCCAGGTGGAGGCGACGGTCGTGGAGCCGCTCCCGAACGCGATGTTCCGGGTCGAGCTCGAGAACAAGCACCGCGTCCTCGCGCACATCTCGGGGAAGATGCGGAAGCACTTCATCCGGATCCTCCCCGGCGACCGCGTGCTGGTCGAGCTGTCGCCCTACGACCTGTCGCGCGGCCGGATCGTTTACCGGTACAAGTGATTCCAACGGAGCGGGGCATCATGAAGGTTCGGACCTCGGTCAGGAAGATTTGCGACAAGTGCAAGATCGTGAAGCGCAAGGGCGTGGTGCGCGTGGTGTGCGAGAACCCCAAGCACAAGCAGCGCCAGGGCTAGAAGGAGACCGGACGTGGCACGAATCGCGGGAGTGGACCTGCCGCCCAGCAAGCGGGTGGAGATTGGCTTGACCTACATCTACGGGATCGGGCGCTCCCGCGCCCTGATGATCCTCGGGAAGGCGAGCGTCAAGGACGGGGTGAAGGTGAAGGACCTCAGCGAGGACGAGGTCCTGCGCATCACCCGCGTGATCAACCAGGAGGGGCGCGTCGAGGGAGACCTCCGGAAGAGCGTCGGGCTCGACATCAAGCGCCTCATCGAGATCGGCTCGTATCGCGGGATGCGGCACCGCCGCAATCTCCCGTGCCGCGGGCAGCGGACGCACACGAACGCGCGGACCCGGCGGGGGCCGCGGCGCGCCATCGCCGGCAAGAAGAAGGCCGTCGGGAAGAAGGGCTAGGGACGCATGGCAAAGGCAGTCAAGGCGCCCGGGAAGAAGGGCGGCAAGAAGGAAAAGAAGAACGTCCCGCACGGGATCGCGCACATTCACGCGTCGTTCAACAACACGATCGTGACGATCACCGATCCGAGGGGCAACGTGCTCTCCTGGTCCTCGGCGGGCGTGCAGGGATTCAAGGGGTCGCGCAAGGGGACCCCGTTCGCCGCGCAGACGGCGGCGCAGGCCGCCGGCAACGCCGCGAAGGAGCACGGCGTCCGCTCGCTGGACGTCCGCGTGAAGGGGCCCGGCGCCGGCCGGGAGTCGTCGATCCGCGCGCTCCAGACCTCGGGGATGGACGTCAAGTCGATCAAGGACGTAACGCCGATTCCGCACAACGGATGCCGCCCTCCCAAGCGGCGCCGCGTTTGACGGCAGGGTAGGAGGAACGGGCCGTGGCACGAACGACCGGAGCGGTTTGCAGGCTGTGTCGCCGGGAGGGGATGAAGCTCTTCCTCAAGGGCGACCGGTGCTTCAAGGAGAAGTGCGCGTTCGAGCGCCGCGGGTACGCCCCCGGCCAGCACGGGCGCCGGCGGAGCAAGGTGCAGGGCTACGGCATCCAGCTGCGCGAGAAGCAGAAGGTGAAGCGGATGTACGGGGTGCTCGAGCGCCAGTTCCGCAACTACTTCGCGAGCGCCGCGCGCAGAAAGGGCATCACCGGCTCGAACCTGCTGCAGATGCTCGAGAGCCGGCTCGACAACGTCGTCTACCGGCTCGGCTTCGCGTTCTCCCGGTCGGCCGCGCGCCAGCTCGTCGCGCACGGCCACATCCGGGTGAACGGGCGGAAGGTCGACATCCCGGCGTTCCTGGTGAAGGCCGGCGACGTCGTCTCCCTCAAGGACGAGTCGCGCAAGCACGAGGGGATCAAGATCAGCCTCGACACCGCGAAGGGACGCGGCGTGCCCGGCTGGCTCGACCTGGACGCCGACCGGTTCCAGGGAACGGTGAAACAGCTCCCCAGCCGCGAGGACATCCAGCTGCCGATCCAGGAGCAGCTGATCGTCGAGCTGTACTCGAAGTAGTCGGATCCGTCGCTCGGGGGCGAAGCCCCCGGTGGGAGGTTCGGAATGCTCTGGAAGGGATTCCAAAAGCCGAAGCGCCTGGAAGTGGAGAAGGCGACGCTCACGCCGACGTTCGGGCGATTCTCCGCGCAGCCGTTCGAGCGCGGATTCGGGACGACGATCGGGAACGCGCTCCGGCGCATCCTGCTGTCGTCCATCGAGGGCGCCGCGGTGACGGCGATCAAGATCGACGGGGTGCTTCACGAGTTCTCGTCGGTCCCGGGCGTCGTCGAGGACACGACCGACATTATCCTCAACCTCAAGCAGATCGCGTTCCGGTCGCACAGCGATCACCCCGAGACCCTGATGATCCACGGGGTCGGACCCAAGACGGTGCGCGCGAAGGACGTCCAGGCGAGCGCGAACGTCGAGATCCTCGACAAGGAGGCGCCGATCGCCACCCTGTCGGAGGAGGGCAAGATCACGATGGAGATGCGCCTCAGGCAGGGCCGCGGCTACGTCTCCGCGGATCGCAACTTCGACGAGGACCTGGGCCTCGGGTTCATCCCCGTCGACTCGATCCACTCGCCGGTGCGCAAGGTCAACTACATCGTCGAGGACGCGCGCCTCGGGCAGCGCACGGACTACGACAAGCTCACGCTCGAGGTCTGGACCAACGGTGCGATCACGCCGCAGGACGCGGTGGCCTACGCCGCCAAGATCCTCAAGGACCAGATGGCGATCTTCATCAATTTCGAGGAGTCGAGCGAGGAGGTCATGGACTTCCCGACGACCGAGGACGAGCGGGTGCTCGACCAGCTCAACCGGTCGGTCGACGAGCTCGAGCTGTCCGTCCGGTCGTATAACTGCCTGAAGAACGCCAACATCAAGTCGATCTACGACCTCGTCACCAAGACCGAGAGCGAGATGCTCAAGACCAAGAACTTCGGCCGGAAGTCCCTGAACGAGATCAAGGACATCCTGGCCGAGATGGGGCTGTCGCTCGGCATGAACATCGACGCGCGAAAGCTGAAGGCCCGCACCTAGCGCCGGGCGGAGAGACGCGATGAAGCACCGGGTTTCGGGGAGAAAGCTCGGCCGGACGTCGGCCCACCGCCTGGCCACGCTGCGGAACCTCTCGACGGAGCTGTTCCGCCGCGAGAGGATCCGGACGACGCTGATGAAGGCGAAGGAGCTCCGGCCGTTCGCCGAGCGCCTGATCACGATGTCCAAGCGAGAGACGCTCCACGCGCGCCGGCTCGTCCTCCGGGACATCCACGATTCCGGCGTGGTATCGAAGATGTTCGACACGCTCTCCTCGCGCTACGCGCAACGACCGGGCGGATACACCCGGATCATCAAGCTGGGCCCCCGCCGGGGCGATGCCGCGGAGATGGCGTTCATCGAGCTCGTCGGCGCGGAGCTCCAGGCCAAGGCTCCGGCGGCGCCGGCCGACAAGGGCGCCGGGGAGAAGGGGGCGGGGAAGGGCGAGCCGAAGGCCAAGGCCGACAAGAAGGCCAAGCCCCCGAAGGACAAGGACGACGCCGCCAAGAAGGCAGCGCGCGGAAAGGCGGCCGCCCGGCCGAAGACCGAGTCGAAGGGGAAGGCCAAGGCGACCGGCACCACGCGCAAGGTCGGAGGCTCGGGATCGTGACCGGAGCGTCTTCGTGAGACCATGAGAGGGAGCTCCGGGCTCCCTCTTTTTTTGCCCGCGGCGGCAGCCGCCCTTGGAGCGAGATCCCCGTGCCGAAGCGCACCGACCTGAAGAAGATCCTGGTCATCGGATCGGGGCCGATCGTCATCGGCCAGGCCTGCGAGTTCGACTACTCCGGGACGCAGGCGTGCAAGGCGCTCCGCGAGGAGGGCTACCAGGTCGTCCTCGTCAACTCGAACCCGGCCACGATCATGACCGATCCGCAGACGGCGGACCGCACCTACGTCGAGCCGCTCCTCCCGGAGATCCTCGAGCGCGTTCTCGAGCGGGAGCGCCCCGACGCGCTGCTCCCGACGGTCGGAGGCCAGACCGCCCTCAACCTCACGGTCGCCCTCGGCGAGTCGGGAGCGCTGGCGCGCCACGGGGTCGAGCTGATCGGGGCGAACCTGCGGTCGATCCAGGTGGCCGAGGACCGGCTGGCGTTCAAGGACGCGATGGCCCGGATCGGCCTCGCAACACCGAAGAGCGGGACGGTGCGCACGGTCGAGGAGGCGTTCGCGCTCCTCGACGCGGTGGGCTTCCCGGCGATCATCCGGCCGTCGTTCACCCTCGGCGGGACCGGCGGCGGCATCGCCTACAACCGCGAGGAGTTCGAGGAGATCGTCGAGGCGGGGCTCGACGCCAGCCCGACGCGCCAGGTGCTCATCGAGGAGTCGGTCCTCGGCTGGAAGGAGTACGAGCTCGAGGTGATGCGCGACCTGAACGACAACGTCGTCATCATCTGCTCGATCGAGAACTTCGACGCGATGGGGGTCCACACGGGGGACTCGATCACCGTCGCCCCGGCGATGACGCTCACCGACAAGGAATACCAGGCCATGCGCGACGCGGCGATCCGCGTCATTCGCGAGGTCGGCGTCGAGACCGGGGGCTCGAACATCCAGTTCGCCGTCGACCCCGCGACCGGACGCCGGGTCGTCATCGAGATGAATCCGCGCGTGTCGCGCTCGTCCGCGCTCGCCTCCAAGGCGACCGGATTCCCGATCGCCAAGATCGCCGCGAAGCTCGCGGTGGGGTACACCCTCGACGAGATCCCGAACGACATCACGAAGTCGACCCCGTCGTCGTTCGAGCCGACGCTCGACTACGTCGTGGTCAAGATCCCGCGGTGGGCGTTCGAGAAGTTCCCGGCGACGAGCCCGACGCTCGGCACCCAGATGAAGTCCGTCGGCGAGGCGATGGCGATCGGGAGGACGTTCAAGGAGGCGTTCCAGAAGGCGGTCCGTTCGCTCGAGGTCGGCCGGTACGGGCTCGGCGCGGACGGCAAGGACCGCGTGGACCCCGCACGCCTCGCGGAGAAGCTGATCACCCCGAACTGGGAGCGGATCTTCTACATCCGGCACGCGCTCCAGTCGGGGATGTCCGTCGAGACCCTCGCCGAGATGACCCGGATCGACCCGTGGTTCCTGGGCCAGATCATGGAGATCGTCGAGGTCGAGGGGCACCTCCGCGGGTTCGACCTGTCCACGGTGCCGGCCGCGCTGCTCGAGAAGGCCAAGCGGTTCGGGTTCGGCGACCGGCAGCTCGCCTACCTGTTGCGCGCGACGGACGACGAGGTCCGGACGCGCCGGAAGGCCCTGGGGTGCGACGCGGTCTACAAGCGCATCGATACCTGCGCGGCCGAGTTCGACGCGAAGACCCCGTACCTGTACTCGACGTACGAGAGCGAGGACGAGAGCGAGCCGACGTCGCGGCGGAAGGTCATGATCCTCGGGGGCGGGCCGAACCGGATCGGGCAGGGGATCGAGTTCGACTACTGCTGTTGCCATGCCTCGTTCGCCCTTCGCGAGGAAGGGATCGAGAGCATCATGGTCAACTGCAATCCGGAGACCGTCTCGACCGATTACGACACCTCGGACCGCCTCTACTTCGAGCCGCTCACGCTCGAGGACGTGCTCCGGATCGTCGACGTCGAGAAGCCCGAGGGAGTGATCGTGCAGTTCGGGGGGCAGACGCCCCTCGGCCTCGCTCTGCCCCTCCAGGCGCGCGGCGTTCCGATTCTGGGCACCTCGCCCGACTCGATCGACCTGGCGGAGGACCGGATGCGATTCGGCGGCCTCCTCGCGGAGCTGTCGATCCCGGCGCCGGCCTGGGGCACCGCGCGATCGCTCGAGGAGGCGCGCGAGATCGGGCGGCGCATCGGTTATCCCCTGCTGGTGCGCCCGTCCTACGTCCTCGGCGGCCGCGCGATGTTCGTCACCCACGACGAGGACCGTCTCGCCGAGACGATGCGGCGCGCGGTGGAGGCGTCGCCGGAGCATCCGGTGCTCCTCGACCGCTTCCTCGAGGACGCGTTCGAGGTCGACGTCGACGCCCTCGCCGACGGGGAGACCGTCGTCGTGGCCGGGATCATGCAGCACATCGAGGAGGCCGGGATCCATTCCGGGGACTCCTCGTGCGTCCTCCCGCCGAAGCATTCGGAGGTCGTGGCCCGTCTCGACGTGCTTCGCGACTACACGCACCGCCTGGCGCGCGCGCTGTCGGTCCGTGGTCTCATGAACGTCCAGTACGCCATCAAGGACGGCACGGTCTACGTGCTCGAGGTCAACCCGCGCGCGAGCCGGACCGTTCCGTTCGTGGCGAAGGCGACCGGGATCCCGCTCGCGAGCCTCGCCACGAAGGTGCTCGTGGGGCGCAGCCTGAAGGATCTCGGACTCACCCAGGAGCCCAGGGTGCGCGGCCAGTTCGTCAAGCAGTCGGTCTTCCCGTTCGTCAAGTTCCCCGGCGAGGACCCGGTCCTCGGCCCCGAGATGCGCTCGACCGGCGAGGTGATGGGCGTGGGCGACGGTTTCGGGTCGGCGTTCGCGAAGGCCTCGTTCGCGGCGGGGATGAAGCTACCGCTGTCCGGGACCGCGTTCCTCACCGTCAACGATCGCGACAAGCCGCAGCTCCTTCCGCTCGCGAAGGCCTTGGTAGAGCTGGGGTTCGGCCTCGTGGCCACCGGTGGGACCGCCGCGTTCCTGCGTGGGCACGGCCTCCCGTGCGACCACGTGTACAAGGTCCTCGAGGGGCGGCCCAACGCGGTCGACCTGATGAAGAGCGACGCGATCCAGCTCGTGATCAACACGCCCCTGGGGCGGGCGTCGTACTTCGACGAGAAGTCGCTCCGGACGACGGCGACGCAGCGGGGCATCCCGTTGATCACGACCCTGTCCGCGGGGCACGCCTTGATCGAGGCGATCCGGTCGTTGAAGCGCGGCCGGATGACCGTCACCAGCTTGCAGGAGATCTACTCCGCGGTCTGAGTCCGGATGCGCGCCACCAGGTCGCGCGTGGCGTGGGACTTGGGATCGCCGACGATCGCCACCCGGATCCCGAGGGCCCGGGCCACCGCGCGCTCCGGCACCGTCTCGGCGGTGTAGTCGGTGCCCTTGCAGTGCACGTCCGGGCGAAGCGAGCGCAGCAGCGCCTCGACGCTTTGCTCGTCGAAGATCGTGACGAGCGCGACGCAGCCGAACCCGGCGATCAGCTCGGCCCGCTCCCCCTCCGGAACGATCGGGCGGCCGGGTCCCTTGAGGGCCCGCGCCGAGGTGTCGGCGTTGACGGCGACGACGAGCAGATCGGCCTCCTTCGCCGCGTCCTCGAGGTAGCGCAGGTGCCCGACGTGCAGCAGGTCGAACAGCCCGTTGGCGAGGGCCACCGTGCGCCCGGCCTGACGCAGGGGTGCCAGCCGCCGGAGCAGCGCGTCGCGCGCGACGACCTTCTCCGCGGCGCTCACGCGGCCGGGCCCTCGCGCAGGGCCCGCACGATCTCCCGGGGGGTGACCGTCGCCGTGCCGTACTTCATCACGACGAGCCCCGCCGCCACGTTGGCGAGCGTCGCCGCCTCGAGGTAGGTCGCCCCGGACACCCGCGCCAGCGCGAACGTCGCGATCACGGTGTCGCCGGCGCCGGTGACGTCGGCCACCTCGCCCGAGCCGAACGCCGGGAGGGACGCCGCTTTGCGCCCGCGCTCGAGCAGGAGCATTCCGCGCGCCCCTCGCGTCACCAGGACCGCTTGCGCGCGCGTCGTCGCGCGCAGGCGGGCCGCCGCGGCCCCGAGCGCGCGTGCCCCGGCTCCCGGGGGTACGTCGCAGGCGCGCTCGAGCTCCTCCTGGTTCGGCGTCGAGGCCGCGATCCCGCGGTATCGCGCGATCCGCGCGCGCGAGTCGACGAAGACCGTCCGGGATTCGGCCACGGCGCGCGCCAGGGCGGGCGTCGCGGCGCCGTACCCGTAGTCGGCGACGAGGAGGCCGGCGGCCCCCCGCACCGCCCGCGCGAGCCGTGCGGCGATCCGCGCGACGGTCGCGCGCGACAGGTCGCCGTGCCGGGCGCCCCGGTCGATCCGGACGATCTGCTGCCGGCGAGTGTGCACGCCGCCGGCGAGAATCCGGCTCTTGGTCGGCGTGCCGTAGCCCGGCTCGCGCCGGATCCCCGAGACGTCGATGCCGGAGCCCCGAAGCGCCGCGAGGATCCTCGCCCCGGCGGCGTCGTCTCCGACGATCCCGACGGGACGCGGCGCCGCCCCGAGCGCGCGCAGGTTCGCGACCGCGTTGCCGGCGCCTCCCGGCACGACGTCGATGCGCCCCTCCTCGAGGATGAGCACCGGCGCCTCGCGGGAGATCCGCGCGATGTCGCCGTAGACGAACTCGTCGCAGACGATATCGCCCAAGACCGCGACGGGCTGCCCGGCAAAGCGCGAGACGATCTCCTCGAGCCGGTCGGCGGGGCTGGGCGCGGCGCTCACCGGCGCTCCGCCTCGCGCGCGAGGATCCAGTCGACCGCGTCCAGGAGATCCTCCGCGACGTGGTCGGGGCGCACGGTCCACCCCTGCGACTTGTACGCGAGCTCCCCCTTTCCGTACCCGGTCAGAACGAGCACCGTCGCCGTTCCCGCGGCCCGCCCGGCCTCGATGTCGCGCACGCTGTCGCCGATCATGTACGAGGCGGCGAGATCGACCCCCATCTCCTCGCGGGCCCGCAGGAGCATCCCCGGTCGCGGCTTCCGGCAGTCGCACGATTTCCGATACCCGGGGGGGCCGGTGTCGGGATGGTGCGGGCAGTAATAGATGCCGTCGAGGCGGGCGCCTTCCGCGGCGAGGAGCGCGCGCAGCCGGTCGTGAGCCTCCTCGATGAGGTCCTCCGTGAAGTACCCGCGCGCCACGCCGGCCTGGTTCGTGGCCACGATCGTCTGCAGCCCCGCCTCGTTCGCCCGGCGGATCGCGGCGGCGCTCCGGGGGAGGAGGCGGACCCGGTCGACGTGGTTGACGTACCCGACCTCCTCGCAGACGGTTCCGTCCCGGTCCATGATGATCGCACGGCGTCCCATCCCCGTCGGTCTCCGCTGTCTAGGCCGCACCGGCATCCGCGTCCGGGGGCGTCGTTTTCCATCTCCGGTGCATCCAGAGCCACTGTTCCGGATCGCGGCGGACCCACCCCTCCACGATCGCCGTGCACGCGGCGGTGAGGCGCCGCACGTCCCCGTCCCGATCGTCGGTCGGCTCGAGCGCGATCGCGGCCTCCGCGCACACGGCGATTGTACCGTCGGGCTCCACGCGGGCGGCCATGGGGATCAGGGCGGCGCCGGTGCGCAGCGCCACGAGCGCGGCCGTGGGCGTCGTCGAGGCGGGCCGGCCGAAGAACGGCACGAACAGGCCGTCGCCGCGGGCGTCCTGGTCGATCAGGATCGCGACCCCGCCCCCCCGACCCATCGCCTTGAGGATCTCCCGCACGGCCCGGCGCTTCGGGAACACGCCGTTGCCCGTGCGGCGGCGGAGGCGATCGAGCATCCGGTCGAGAAGAGGGTTGTCGAGCGGGCGCGCGACGACCGACAGCTCGTAGCCCAGATGCCCAAGGAGCAGCGCACCCGCTTCCCAATCGCCGAAGTGCGCCGAGACGAACAAGACGCCCTTGCCCGCCGCGTAGGCCTTGCTGACGTGCTCCTCGCCGCGGAGCACGAGGCGCCCCGCCGCCGCCTCGCGGGCGACGTCGCGGAAGGCCAGCGCGTCGAGCGTGATCCCGCCGAAGTGCCTCCAGCATGCGCGCAGGATGCGCTCCCGCGCGGCGTCCTCGAGCCCGCCCCCGAGCGCGCGATGCAGGTTGTCGCGCGCGATCCCCGTGTGCCGCGCGTCGACCCTCCCGAGCGCCGCTCCAACGAGCCTCCCGAAGCCGTGAAGGACGCGGCGCGGGACGACGCGAGCGAGACCGATCGCGGTCACCGCAAGCGCCGCCTCGGACCACTGCCGCGCGCGCGTCATGGGGACCCGTGCGGCACGCGGGCGGTCCCCAGCCCGAGAGCCTCGAGCAGGGCGGCCTCGTCCCAGACGGCCGCCTCGATGCGGAGGGCGAGCAACCCGTGCGGCGCGTCCGCGCGGCCGGCGAGGGCGGCCAGGCGCGCGAGGTCCTTCTCGGTCGTGACCAGCGGCACGCTTCCCGCCCGGGCGACGAGGCGCTCCCAGGTCGCGCGGGTGTAGGCGTGGTGATCGGGGAACGACTCGAACCCGGAAAGACGCACCGCCGCGCGCGCCAGGTCGGAGCGGAACAGCTCCGGGTCCCCGATGCCGCAGAACCCGAACGCCTCCGCGGGCGTCCCGGCGGGGCGCCCTCCTTCGTCGAAGAAGCCGGCCAGGCGATGCCCCGCGCGGACGACCGGCCCCGAAAAGCCGGCCGCGCGCACCGCGGCCACCGAGGAGTCGGCGCGGTCGTCGGCGTCGAGGCGCGTCAGGACCACGAGGTCCGCGCGCGCGAGGGAGGCGGGAGGCTCCCGCAGGATCCCCGCGGGCAAGAGGCGGCCGTTGCCGAACGGCGCGCGGGCGTCCAGGACGACGAGGTCGAGGTTCCGCGCGATGCGCCGGTGCTGGAAGGCGTCGTCGAGGACCGCCACCGTCGCGCCGGCCGCCGCGGCCGCGCGCACGCCCTCGATGCGGTCGGCACCGACGATGACGACGACGCCCGGAAGCCGTCGCGCGAGCAGGAACGGCTCGTCGCCACAGGCGCGGGCGTCGACGCGAGGCCCCGATCCCGTCGACACCAGCAGCGGCCCGGAGCCGGCGGTTCCGCGATACCCGCGGCTGACGATCGCGGGCCTTTGCCCCGCCGCGAGCAGCCGCGCGGCGATCCAGGCGACGAGGGGGGTTTTTCCGGTGCCCCCGACCGCGAGGTTTCCGACCGAGATCACCGGCAACGCCGCCGCACGGGGCGCGTTCGCGCGGTCGAACCACGCGTTTCGGATCCGCACGGCGGCGCCGTAAACCGCGGCAGGCAGCGCCAGCAGCGCCGTCGCGGGCCCGGAGAGGGAGCCGCTCAAGGCGAGACCGCGGCCCGCCCCCGCGGCGCGGGATCGAGGAGCGCGGAAAGCGCCGAGAGCGTCCGGTCGAGGGCGCCGCGGTTCGCGTCGAGAAACTTCCGCCCGGCGCGCACGCGCTTCGCGCGCTCGTCCGGCTCGCGCGCGAGCCGGATCCACGCCCGGGCGAGCGCTCCGCCGTCGCCGACGCGCTCCGCGGCGCCGGCGGCGAGGAGCGCCTCCGCGATCTCCGCGACGTGCCCGGTGTGGGGCCCGAACAGCGGGGGAGACCCGGCCGCGATCGGCTCGAGGAGGTTGTGCCCGCCGACGGGGACGAGGCTTCCGCCGACGAACGAGCCCGCGCCGAGGGCATACAGCCCGGAGAGCTCTCCGATCCGGTCGGCCACGAGCACGTCGGCGCCGCCGGCGTCCCGGTCGGCCCCGGAGGAGAGCCGGTGGACGCGGAGCCCGCGCCGCGTGGCGTCCGACGCGGCTTCCGCCGCGCGCTCCAGGTGCCTCGGCGCGAGCACCAGGAAGAGGTCCGCGATCTCCCGCCGCGCTGCGACGAGCGCGTCGAGGAGGATCGTGTCCTCTCCGGCGCCGGTCGATCCCGCGACGACGACGCTCCGGCCCGGGTCGAGGCCGAAGCGGGCGGAGAGCGTCCCGGCATCGGTGTCCGGAGCCGGCAGGTCGTACTTGAGATTCCCCGTGACGCTCAAGCGCGCAGGTAGGGCGCCCAAGCCCGCGAACCGCTCGGCCTCCGTGGCGGACGCGCAGAGCACCGCCGCGAGCGAGCGGACGAGCGGGCCGTAGAGCGATCGGAGGCGGCGGTAACGGCGCCATCGCTCCGGTGCCAGGCGCGCGTTGACGAGAGCGACCGGAATCCCGCGCTGCTGCCCTTCCCAGAGGAGGTTCGGCCAGAGCTCGGTCTCGAGCAGAACGACGAGCGTGGGGCGGATCGCGTCGAACGCGCGCCGCTGCACCGCCGCGAAATCCAGGGGCAAGAAGAACGAAGCGTCGGCGTCCGGTGGGGCGGGGAGCACCGCGCGTCCGGCCGGGGTGACCGCCGAGACGACGAGAGGAAGCCGCGGCGCGCGGGAGCGCCAGGCTCTGGCGATCGATGCGACCAGGCGCGCCTCGCCGACGGAGGCGCCGTGGAGCCAGACCGCCCCGGACGGGACGGACGGCAGGCGACGGCCGAGGCGCTGGTCCCGCTCGAGCCGGGCGGTCGCCGATGTCCGCGGCCAGGCTCCCCACACGACCGCCGCGGCGCCAAGCGGCAGCAGCGCGGTGTTGTAGACGAGGCGCATAGGGGGCGACGGGGGCCGTTCCGGCCGAACGGTTTCAAGACTCAACGGAGCGGGAGTCTACCAGGTGGGCCCCCGCGGGGCCCATGTCCCCGCGTGGCTCGCGCGGGCCCCGGACCCTATATTCCGCCGCGATATTTCGAGGTGTCCGCGTGGCCCCGTCGCCGCAGATCGTCGAGCCGGATCCGCAGCAAGCCCCCTACACGCCGCGGGTGCGGTTGGTCTACGTCCTGCTCGCCGCCTTCAGCTTCATCGCGCTGGTCCCGTTGTGCTTGGCGGCCTGGGGGCTGATCGGGAACAACAAAGAGGCGCTCAAGACCTCGCAGCAGGAGTTCCAGCATCTGCTCGCGGGCACGATCGCCGGCGGCCTCCGCATTCACATGGAGAACCTCGAGAACCAGGTGGTCCGCGCCTCGCGCGCCCTCGCGAGGGGCGCCGATCGGCCGGGGGCGGTCCGGGACGCCGAGATCAAGAGCGACCTGCTCGAGGCGTCCGACGAGCAGATGATCGGCCTCCGCTTCATGGACCTGCGCGGGGGAGTCATCGACGCGGGGCGGGGGGAGGTTCCGCGGAGCCTCGAGCCCGTTTTCCAGGCGGGGTTTCGCCAGGTGGCCGAGCGGGTCGGGGAGCGGCAGGCGGCGCACGATCCGGCGGCCTCGGAAGTCCCGGTGATCTCCCCGCCGTTCGCGATGCCCGGGAGCCCGCCGCGCTCGGCGGTGCTGATCGGAGCCCCCGTCATCTCAGGGTCGTTCCGCGGGGTCCTCCTGGCCCTCGTGGATCTCAACGTCGTGTGGAACTCGGTCATCGCGGGGCGGTCGGAGAGCCACGCGATGTACGCCGTCGACCGGGAGGGGCGGCTGCTCGCCTCGACGAACCTCGGCGGCGTCGCCATCGGCGACTCGATGAAGGATTCCCCGGTGGTGAGCCGATTCCTGCAAAGCCCCGGCCGGACGAACGAGACGATGCCGTTCGACTGGGCGCCCCGCAGCCGGGACTATCACGAGACGTACATGGGATCGTACGCGCTGTCTGCCGAGGGATGGGGGGTTTTTGTCCACGCCAGGGAGCGGGACGTCTACAACCCGGTGTCCACGATGATCGCGAGCACCCTGAAGTGGGCGCTGCTCGCCCTGGGGTTCGCCCTGGTCGTGGCCGTGCTGTTTGCCCGGGTGCTCGCGGGCCCGATCAAGCGACTCGCCGACGCCTCGCGCGCGATTGCGCGCGGGGACTTCAAGGCGCGGGTCGAGGTGAGGTCCCTGACCGAGGTGGGAGAGCTCTCGACGTCGTTCAACAGCATGGCGTCGAAGCTCGAGAACCTGATCGCCGACCTCAAGAAGGCCCTGCAGCAGAACAAGCAGCTGTTCGGAGAGACGGTCCGCGCGCTCGCCTCCGCGATCGACGCGAAGGATCCGTACACCAGGGGTCACTCGGTGCGCGTGCACGACTACTCGCTCGTGCTCGCTCGGCATCTCGGCCTCGAGGGGTCCGAGGTCGAGATCGTCAAGTACTCTTCGCTCCTGCACGACGTCGGGAAGATCGGCGTGCCGGACCAGATCCTGAAAAAGGCCGGACACCTCGAGCCCGACGAGCTCGCGCAAATGAAGAAGCATCCCGAGATCGGCGAGCAGATCATGCGGCCGATCCGGCAGATGAAGGCGGTCCTCCCCGGCTTGAGAAACCACCACGAGCGATGGGAGGGAGGCGGGTACCCCGATGGACAGAGCGGCGAGGCGATCCCGCTCCTCGCGCGGATCATCGCGGTCGCCGACACGTTCGACGCGATGACGACCGACCGCCCGTACCAGAAGGGGATGACGTTCGACGACGCGCTCGCGCGCTTGAACGCACTGAAAGGCCACGCTCTCGATCCGCGGATCGTCGAGGCGTTCAACCGCGCCTACCGGGCGGGAGACATCGTCAAGGCACAGGTCCGGACGACGCCGGCACCCTCACCCGAGCCCGCGGCGGTCTGAAACTCACATCTCGAAGAGCCGGTCCGGCGGGATGTCGTAGTCGCGCGGGGCCACGCCGTGCGCGAGGTCGGAGAGGATCGCGTCGATCTGGCCCTCCTCCCGGCCGAACCGGGATTCCGGGTAGCGAAGCCGCACGATCCGGAGGCGCTTGAGCAGGTCTGCCGATCCTGTCGGGTCGGCAAGCGCCAAGGCCACGAGGGTGCCCCAATCCCGGCCGTCGCGCCGCGTGGCCGACGCCGTGAGCGCGCGGATCATTCGCTCGCCGCCGATCCGGCGGGCCGCCCAGGCCGTCTCGCGCCGCACGAATTGGCGCGCCCAGGTGTCGGAGGCGGGATCGGCGAGCTGTTGCTCGACGAGCCCGGCGGCACCCGCGGCGCGTTCGTCGGCGATCGCCCGCAGGATGTCGACCCGGGCCGGATCGGTCGTCTCGGCGCGTCCGAACTGGGCTTCGAGCGCGGCGATCGCGGCGGGGCTGCCGATCTTCGCGAGCCGGTGGGCGGCGAGGACCCGCGCGGGGCCGTCGGGCGAGGCCAGGTCGGAGGTCCATGCGGCGACGTCGTCGCCGGCGGTCGCGATCCGGTCGAGCCGCCGCGCGCACGACCGGAGTTGCTCCCGGATCTCGCCGTCCGACTGGAGGTCGGCGGCCTTCCGGATGTCGTCCCGCGCGTCGACGAACGCGAGCGAGACGAGCGCCTCGGAGTACTGCACGATCGGCGGGCGCAAGGTGAGGTCGCCCACGGGCTCCGCGACGATCTCGAGGAGACGACTGGCGACGCGCGGCCCGGCGCGCTTTTCATCGAGGTTGACGAGGGCCTTGGTCGCGTTGAGCGCGATGTCGCGGTGCGGGTTGGTGACCAGCGCCAGGAGCGTGTCGATCGCGGCCGGGCCGCCGATGTCCCCGAGAGCGTCCACGGCGGCATCGACGACCTCCGGACTCTTGTCGGTGAGCGCGGCGCGGACCAGCGTCAACCCCTTCTTGCTGCCGAGGTCCCCGGCGTAGCGGATGACGAGCGCCCGCTCGATTACGCCGCCGCGTGCGTACCCCGTGCGCAGCGATTCGAGCGCGGTCTCCCCCTGGATCGCCATGAGCGTCCGGTAGAGCCCCGCACGAACCTCTAGATTCGGCTCGACCTCGAGGCGGGAGATCATGCCCTTGAGACACTGGGCCGGCTTCATCCGCTCGAGCGCTTCGACGATCACGTAGTTGGTCTTCACGTGGGAGTCGCCGAGGTGCGCGAGAAGGTCGTTGCAGACCGACGGAGGGCCCACGCGCGAGAGCGCCTCGGCGGCGGCGGCCCGGATGGGGGCCGACGCGTGGTCGAGAAACGGAAGGAGCTTCGGGGCGACGGAGGACTCGCCGGAGCGCCCGAGCGCCGTGATCGTCCACCGCAGCTTGTCCACCGCTTCCGGGTCGCTCTTGTAGGTCTCGAGCTGCTTCAGGAGGTTCGGAACGTTTCCGGGAGCGGTCAGCATCGCGTACTGCGTGGCCAGCGGCAGATCGGGGAGCATCTCGAGCCCCTGCACGGGCAGACCCTCCTGCATCAGGTCCACGACGTCGGGCTTCCCCATCACCGCGAGACCGTAGAGCGCCAGGCGCTCGGCGGCGTGACCGAAGGGCCCGCCGCGGTCCACCGAGCGGCGGTAGGCCTTCCGGAGGGCCGCCTCCGCATCTGGGCCGCCGAGCCGGCCGAGCGCGTACGCGCAGTAGTGGTAGGTCTGCGTGTCCATCAGCTCGATCTCGGCGACGAGGAACGGGACGACCTCCGGACCGAGAGCGACGATCGCCTCGGTCGCCTCGGGGAAGTAGTGGCTGTGGTCCTCGTTGGGGTCCCACTCCGCCTTCATGTCGGCGAAGATCGCCTCGATCTTGGGGCGGATCCGCTCGCGCGCGGCGAGCTGCTCGGTCGTCGGCGGGCCGGAGGCCTCCTCGGCCCCGGGCGCCGGGGCCAGAACGGCAGCCGGGAAGAGGGCGAGCCAGAGCGCGGCCAGCAGCAGGATGAGAGGCCTTTTCACGGAATCCTTTCCGCCGGGACCGCGGGGACCGCAAGACCGGCGATGCGAACGGCAACTATACGGCGGGCCTCGCGGACCGGCAAAAAACGGGAGACGGCGCTTCCGGTTGAGTTTCGTCCGATCTTCGCCTAACCTTCGGTAGCCAAGGGAGGTGGAGGATGGCCCTCACCAAGCGGCAGCGCGAAGTGTTCGACATCATCCGCGAGTTCATCGCGGCGAACGGGTACTCGCCGAGCCTCGAGGAGATCGGCGCGACGCTCGGACTCTCCTCGGTCGCCACGGTTCACAAGCACGTGACCCACCTGGTCGAGAAGGGGCTCGTGCGCCGCGTGTGGAACCAGAACCGCTCCATCGAGCTCGTCGACTCGGCGGCGGGGCGCGCACTCGACCTGCCTCTGGTCGGCACGATCGCCGCGGGCACGCCTCTCGAGGCCGTGCCCACGACCGAGACGATCACGGTCCCGGCCGACATGGTCAGCGGACGGGGGAGGACGTTCGTCCTCAAGATCCACGGTGACTCGATGACCGGCGAGCACATCCGCGAAGGGGACTACGTCGTCATCGAGGAGCGCCAGACCGCGCGCGACGGCGAGACGATCGTGGCCTTAGTCGACGGCGCCGACGCGACGCTCAAGCGGTTCTACCGGGACGGCGCCACCGTGCGCCTCCAGCCCTCGCACCCGACCATGCCGCCGATCGTCCTCGCCGCCGACCGCGTCCAGGTGCAGGGCGTCGTGGTCGGCTTGATCCGCAAGTACTGATTCGCAGGCGAAGGTGCGCGACCGACCGCTCGTGGCGGCCCTCGATCCGATCGCCGCGTGTGCGGCGCTGCGGCATCCCGGGCGGCCCACCCTGCTCCTCGACGGACGCGGCCGCCACGATGGGAGCTGGACGACGACGCTTTCGCTCGAGCCCGAGATCTTCGTTTCGGTTCCGGGGAGCGGGGAGGCGGTGCGATCCGCTCTGGCGCGCGTGGACGCCGAGGCGCTCCGCCGCCGGAAGCGCGGCGGTCCGGGCGGAACGGGCCTGGCCGTGGCGATCTCGTACGAGGCGACGGGCGCGCCTCCGTCCCGCGACGATTCCCCCTGGTCGCTGCTGGCGCTGTCGGTCGACACGTCGGTGCGCTGGCACGAGCGCGCGGCGAGGACCGCAGGCCGGGGTCCAGCGGTGGAACGCGCGGCGCGCCTCCTCGGCGAGCGGATTCCGACGCCCGAGCCATGGATCCCTTGCGCCGGGGCGCCGCGCACCTCCCTCCCGCGCGAGGCGTACCTACGCGCGGTCTCGCGAGTCAAGGACCACATCGCGCGCGGGGACATCTACCAGGCGAACCTCACGCAGCGGCTCGAGGCACCGTGGCGAGGGGATCCGATAGCACTCTACCGTGCCCTCGCCGCGGCGACCCCGGCGCCGCGCTCGGCGTTTCTCGAGGCCGGCGGGATGGCGCTCGCGTCCGTCTCGCCCGAGGTCTTCATCGACGTCGACCGGGACGGACGCGCCTCGACGTGGCCGATCAAGGGGACGCGCGCGCGGCGGACGGAGCCGGAAGCGGACCGTGCCGCGGCGGCGGAGCTGCTCGCGTCCGAGAAGGACCGGGCGGAGCTGACCATGATCGTCGATCTCGAGCGGAACGACCTCGGCCGCATCGCGCGTCCGGGCTCGGTTCGCGTGGGGCCGCTCCCCGAGCTCCGCTCCTATCCCGCCGTGCATCACCTCGTGGCGCGCGTGGACGCCCGCCTGCGCGAGGGCGTGGGGCTCGCCGGCCTCGTGGCGGCGGCCTTTCCGGGAGGGTCGATCACCGGAGCGCCGAAGATCCGGGCGATGGAGATCCTCCGCGAGGTCGAGCCGGCGGCCCGCGGACTCTACACCGGATCGCTCTTTTGGCTCGACGACGACGGCAGCACCGCCTCGAGCATCCTGATACGATCGATCGTGGTGATTTCCGGCCAGGTTCGCATCGGCGGGGGCGGCGGTGTCGTCGCCGATTCGGACCCGGAAAGTGAGTGGATGGAAGCGAACGCGAAGGTCCGGGCGCTCACGCGCGTGCTCGGATTCGAGCCCGAGGAGGCGTCGTGATCGAGCGGCGCCCCGAGGGCGCGGCCATTGCCGACGGTGTACCCGTCGTGCCCGAGGCCTTGGCACTGACGTGGGCCGATCCGGCAGCGCAGTGGGGCTTGGGCGTCTTCGAGACGATCGCGGTGCGCGAGCATCGGGCGGCGTTCGTCTCCGAGCACCTCGAGCGCCTCACGGAGGCCGCAAGAGCGCTCGCGATCCCGCTCCCGGAACCCGCGACCCTCGAGGGGGCGATCGGGCTCGTCTCGTCGGCGCACGTCTCGGGGCATGGATGGCTCAAGGTCGCGGTCTCGCGCTCGGGACGGTGGGTCGTCTTCGCCGGAGCCTCCGCTCCGGAGGACGAGGGGCGCGCCGTCTCTGCGGTGCTCCTCCCGTGGCGGCGGCATCGCCTGGATCCTCTCGCGGGGATGAAAACAATCGCCACGGCCGGCATGATTCGCGGCCTCGAGGAGGCGCGACGCCGGGGCGCCGACGAGGGGCTCTGGCTCAACGAGCGAGGGCACGCGGTCGAGGCGTGCACCGCGAACCTCTTCGTGGTACGCCACCGCGCGGCGGTGACGCCTTCGGTCTCGGACGGGGCGCGGCCGGGGGTGACCCGGGCGCGGGCGATCGAGGCGCTGCGCCGGCTCGGCCTGCAGGTGCGCGAGGGGCGCGTTCGCGTTCTCACGCTGCGCGAGGCGGATGAGATCTTCTTGACGTCGAGCCTCGCGGGGGTGCGTGCGGTCGTCCGCCTCGACGGAAAGGACGTGCGCGGCGGCAAGAGCGGCCCCGTGACCGCGAAGCTCGCGGCGGCGCTCGGCGAGAAGACCGCGCGCCGCGATCCGGCACCCACGATCCCCGGCGCGTAAGGAGCGAGCGATGCACGAGTCTCACGGCTGGCTGCTCGACGCGAGGACCGCCTGGATCGTTCTCGGGATCTGGGCCGGGGCCGTCCTGGCGTACGGGGCGTGGCGCTCGCGCGGAGACGCCCCCGCCGACCCGATCCGGGAGAGCGGCCCGTTCGGCTAGCCGTGGGGTCGAAGAAGGCCAGCACCAAGCCCCGCGAGCCGGAGCCCCCACGGCCGCTTCCGGACGCTGGATACTACTCGGCACTGGCGATCATCGCCCTTTTCGCGCTCACCATCCGCGCCATCCACACGCTCTCCCTGCTGCGCTCGCCGCTGGGAACGACGCTCGTCGAGGATGCCGCCTACTACCACGCCGAGGCGCTACGCATCGGAGGCCTGGTCGCGGGTGCTACCCCGTCGGGGCCGACGTTCATGAACCTCGGCTACCCGTACGCCCTCGCCGCGATCTACGCGGTCCTCGGCCCCCAGGTCGGCGCCGCGCTCGCCGTCCAGGCCCTCGCGGGCGCGCTCTCCGCGGTCTGCCTCGCGATCGCGACGACAAGGATTGGAGCCGATCGTCGTACCGGTCTGCTCGCGGGCGCGATCACCGCGATCTACGCCCCCGCGATCTTCTACGACGGGCTGCTGCTGACCCCGGCGCTGGTCAACGCTGCACTTGCGGGAGCGCTCGCGCTGATCGCGTACCAAGACAAGCGAGCGCCCCATCTTCGACTCGCCGCCGCGGGCCTCCTGCTCGGCGCGGCGGCGCTCGTTCGCGCCAACGTGCTGCTCGCGATCCCGCTGCTGGCCGTTGCCGTCGCGGGATGGGCCATCAAGGTGCTCCACCATGCGCGGGGCAAGGCCCTCCGTCGCGCGGTCGTCTTCACGGTCGCGGCAATGGCGCTTCCCGTGCTCGTGTCCGCCGGCATCGGCATCCGGCACGGCGAGTGGGTTCCGGTCTCCGCGAACGGCGGCATGAACTTCTGGGTCGGAAACGGCCCCGAGGCGACGGGCGTGTACACCCCGGCCTCGTTCCTGCGCGACGTGAATCCCGCCGCGGAGGAGCATGCCTACCTCGACGAAGCGAGACATCGCACGGGCAACGCCGCGCTGACGCTGGCGGGCGCCTCCCGGTACTGGCTCCGCGAGGGGCTCGCCGAGGCCGCCCAGGCACCCTCGCGCTGGCTCTCGCTCGAAGGCCGGAAGCTCGTTCTGTTCTGGAACGCCTTCGAGGTCAACACGAACGTCAGCCTGGCGTTCATCCGCCGCTTCTCGCCGCTGCTCGCATGGCTTCAGACCGGCTACGGGCTCTTAGCGATCCTCGGTGCGCCGGGTCTTACGCTCCTCGCGCTCCGATTGCCGGCCCGGGCGGCGTATCCGCTGGCGATACTCGCCGCAGCGGCGGCCACGGCGCTCCTGTTCTTCGTCTCGGGAGAGTACCGCCACCCCGCGAGCCTGGCGCTCGCGATCGGGGCGGCGTACCTCGTGATGGCGATCATCGACGCCGGACAGAAAACGACTCACTTCGAAAGAGGGGAGCTCCCGGCACTCGTGATCACATCGGTCGTCATCGTCCCCATGGCGCTCTGGAGCTTTCCGCCGCTCCGCGCCGGATGCGACCCGCGCTACGACTTCGCAAACGCCGCGCGCGAGATGGCCTCGCGCCATCCGGGGTCGCCGCTTCCGGGACGAGCGGAGTTCGACCGCGCCCTGGCCCTCCTCGATCGTGCTCCGGACGCCAACCGCGATCCCGTGATCCTCGACACGCGCGCCGCCGTCGAGACCGCGGCGGCGGCCGCCGTCGAAGATCGACGGTACCCCGCGGCGGCGCTGCGAGATCTCGAAGCGCTCGCAAAATACGATCTGACGCCGGGGCGGGGGAATTACTCCGATGCTTTTCTCCGGCGTGCCGCGCTCGATCTGCGCGCGCGTGCGCGGATGCTCGCCGCGATGCCCGCGGTCCGCGACGACCCGGCGCTTTCGAGATCCGCGGACCTGCTCGGAGCGAACGGCTGGCGCCGCGTCGACGTGTTCCTGCGCGCCGGCGATGTGAATGGCGCGTCGGCCTACGTCGACGACGCGCTCGTGCACGCGCCGCACGATCCGGATCTGATGGCCGAGAAGGGGCGCGTGCTGCTGCATGCAGGCCGCGAGCAGGACGGGCTCGCGTGGCTGGAGCGGAGCTGCAATACGTGGCCCGATACGCCGCGGTGCGCGGTGTACGCCGCCGAGTGGCTCGGCGCGCGCGGACGAGCTGCCGAGGCGCGTCAGATGGCGCAGGAGGCATTGCGAAGGGATCCGGGATCGCGGGAAGCGCGAGCGATACTCGATCGGATTCCGGGCTGAACGAAGACGACCGGTCAGCCACACTGAAGAATCATCCAAGAGCGATCGAATCGCCGTGCGGCGAGGTCATCCTGCCGAATCCAATAGTAGAGGCAGCCCACGTCACCCCACATCATTCCGGCGGCATCGGCACTAGGAACCTGCAGTAGCAGTCGCCACTCCAGCGCGCTCGACGCGGCGCTCGGCATAGTCGGCCTGGGAGCCTAGTCGGACGCTGGGAGCGCGTGCGTCCATCCGTAGTAATGACCGCCGTTGTCCTGCGCGAATTTCGTAAAGCGTGCGTGCCAATCGGCCAATGTCGCTGCGTCCACGAGAGCCGTCATCAGGCAATGCCCGGGATACGGTCCGATCTTTCCGCGCTCCTCGACCGTCCGCCATTTGCAGCCGAGCGCCGCAAGCCCTTCTATTGCAGTCGCGCGATGACTGTCTTCAAACCAGAAACCGAACTCAATCGGCCGAGGGCGTGACAGGTCGTAGCCGTCACTTGTCAGACTGCGGATGGCTCTCTGGTCGTGCTGCAAATGGAAATTGTCGATCGGAAGGAACGGTTCGCCCGCTACCCGTCTTGTGTCCATCGGAACGTCTTCAAGCTCACCGTTCTCCGCGGCAATGATGCGATCCCAGGCGGAGACGTACTGGGCAGTAACGACGCTCCGGACGACAACGTCAGCATGGTACAGATCGTCCGTACCGGGCCCCCCCTCAGAGAGACGCAGGTGACTTCGGCCACGATCGAAGAAGACAATTCGATAGTGTCGGGTCCCGCCGCCGGTCTCCTCGTAGGCGAGGTAAAACCTGCCGGACTTGCTGTATCGCTCCTCACGAATCACCAAGTCATTATCAGAGCCTCGTTGCCAACGACAGAGGTATCCAGGAAGGTCACCCGCAAAACAGCTGAAGTCAATCGCCCCGGAGTCGCACCCGACGAACTGCCAGTCTTTACCGAACGCGCGGTCTGGGCGATCCCGTGGCTTCCAGCTGTCAGCCGCCTGGATCCATGTCGAGCCAGCTATCAATGCGAGAGAAGCGGCGATTGTCTTCAACACCGACTTGAGTCCCCGTGGTGGCAGGCAAGTTACCACCGGGAGTGACGACTCGATGATGACTCAAAACGCTCCGATACTCCCGATTGGAAATGTGTCGTTGTATCGCGGGAATTGGTGGCTCGGGAGGGAGTTGAACCCCCGACGCAGGGATTTTCAGTCCCTCGCTCTACCGACTGAGCTACCGAGCCGTGCGATCGCGGAAACGAGCGCGGATTCTGGCACTCGTTCCCGCGTTTTTCAAGGCGCCCGGTCGGGCGTCAGGACGGGCGGGCGCCTTCGGCTCGGGTCCGCGTGCGCGCGGCGGGGTCGACGGGCGGGATCGCGGGGGTTTCCGCGCCGGCGGCGGCGGTGGTCGCGTCCCCGTTGGTCTTGAGCATCCCGAGCGCGGCGCGGACCTTCTTGTCGATCTCGCGCGTGAGGTCGGGGTTGTCCTTCAAGAAGACGCGGGCGTTCTCGCGTCCCTGGCCGAGGCGCAGCTCGCCGTAGGAGAACCACGACCCGGACTTGTCGACGATCTTGTGCGCGATGCCGAGATCGATGAGGTCCCCCTCCTTCGAGATCCCCTCGCCGTAGAGGATGTCGAACTCGGCCGAGCGGAACGGGGGCGCGACCTTGTTCTTCACCACGCGCAACCGCGTGCGGCTGCCGGTGGTCTCCTCGCCCTCCTTGATCGCTCCGATGCGCCGGATGTCGAGGCGCATCGAGGCGTAGAACTTCAACGCGCGCCCGCCGGTCGTCGTCTCGGGATTGCCGAACATCACGCCGATCTTGTCGCGAATCTGATTGATGAAGACCAGCGCCGTCCGGCTCTTGCTGACGATGCCGGTGAGCTTGCGGAGGGCCTGCGACATCAACCGGGCCTGCAGGCCGACGTGAGAGTCGCCCATCTCGCCGTCGAGCTCGGCCTTCGGGACGAGCGCGGCGACGGAGTCGACGACGACGATGTCCACGGCGCCCGAGCGGATGAGGATCTCGGTGATCTCGAGCGCCTGCTCTCCGGAGTCGGGCTGGGAGACCATCAGGTTCTCGACGTCGCAGCCGAGCTTCTTCGCGTATTCCGGGTCGAGCGCGTGCTCGGCGTCGATGAACGCCGCGATCCCTCCCAGGCGCTGCGCCTCGGCGATGATGTGGAGCGCCAGGGTGGTCTTTCCCGAGGATTCGGGGCCGAACACCTCGATCACACGGCCGCGGGGGACGCCCCCGACGCCGAGCGCGAAATCGACCGAGAGCGAGGTGGTGGGGATGACCGCGATGTCCTGCTGGGTCCGGTCGCCGAGCTTCATGATCGAGCCCTTCCCGAACTGCCGCTCGATCTGCGAGACGGCGAGGTCCACCGCCTTGCTCCGTTCCTTGGAATCGATCGCCATGAAGATCTCCCTGGGAGGCGGCGCCGGCCGTTCCGGCGCGTCGAGACGCGAGGCGCAGCATAGGCGAAAGCGCGTCGAAGTGTCAAGGGAGTCGCCCGCTATTGCGCTCGTAACTCTATGAGATAAATAGAGTTGATTCGTACGCGGTTGACACTCGAGGAACCGGTACCTATGATTTGTTTCGGTCCCGGAACGGCTGATTTTCATCCCCCCCTCCCGCGCCTTCTCGCACGAGGGAGTTTGCATGTCGCGTTCGATCTCGCGAACGTTCGGAGCCTCGATCGCTTCGATCGTCCTCGCAGGAGGAATCGCCGCCCTGAGCGGATGTGCCACAACTGCGGGGCACCCCGTTCAGACGACCGCCGCGGCGACGACGGGACACCCGCAGGGGGAGGCCACCGGTCAGGCCGCCGAGGACAGCCAGGCGCTCGCGAACAAGGCCCGCGACGCGGCGGCGCAAGAGGCCGCGCCGGGTGCGACCGCGCCGCCGGTCGAGGTGGCGCAGGAGATCCCCGACGAGACCGAGGCGACCGAGGAGACCGAGCCGTCGCCCCTCGACGAGCTTCCCGAAAACGGTCCCCAGGTCGCCCCCGGCGATCTCGAGCACGGGAAGGACCTCGCCAAGAGCGCCGCCGTCGGATTCGACATCCCGATGGTGCTCAACGACCGGGTGGCCGCGTACGTCGAGTACTTCACGAACGCCCACCGCGGTTTGTTCGAGGCCAGCCTCGAGAGGTCCGTGCAATACCTCGAGCCCTTCCAGAGCATCTTCGCGAGCGCCGGGATCCCGAAGGACCTCGTCTACATGGCGCACGTCGAGAGCGCGTTCAAGACCAACGCGTATTCTCGCGCACAGGCCAAGGGAATCTTCCAGTTCATCTCCGAGACCGGCCGCCGGTACGGCCTGAGGATCGACACCTGGGTCGACGAGCGCTCGGATCCGCAGAAATCGGCTCAGGCCGCGGCGGCGTACCTGAAGGACCTCTACGGGATGTTCGGCGACTGGTACCTCGCTCTCGCCGCGTACAACGCCGGCGAGGGGAAGGTCCAGAAGGCGCTGAGCATCACGAAGAAGTCAGATTTCTGGGAGCTGTGCTCCTCGCGGCAGCTCCGGCGCGAGACGAAGGAATACGTCCCCGCGATCCTCGCCGCCGCGCTGATCGCCAAGGACCCGACCAAGTTCGGCTTCACGATCGAGCCGGTCGAGCCCGTGGCGTTCGACACGGTGCGGATCGAAGGGCAGACCGATCTGCGCATCCTCGCCCGCCTGGCCGGCACCGACGCCGACACGCTGCGCCGCCTGAACCCGCAGCTCCGGAAGGGCATGACCCCGCCTTCGGGCACCACCGACGTGAAGGTGCCCGCGGGGTCGGGGGGCGCGACGCGCGAGGCCTGGGCGGCGCTCCCGAAGGCCGACCGGATGATCCTCGCGCGGCACCAGGTGTCGAAGGGCGAGTCTCTGGGCGCGATCGCGAAGGCGTACGGCGTGTCGTCCAGCTCGCTGCAGCGCGCGAACGGGCTCACCGCGAAGTCCGCGCTCAAGCCGGGACAGGAGATCGTCGTCCCCGCGGTCGCCGAGACCTCGGACGGCGACGTCGACCGGACGCACGCGATCACGTACCGCGTGCAGCGCGGCGACACGCTCAGCTCGATCTCCCGCCGGTTCCGGGTCAGCGTCACGTCGATCGCCGCCGCGAACGGGAAGGGTGCCGATGCGACCATCGTCGTCGGGCAGCGGCTGAAGATCCCGGCCAACGCGAGGTCCGCCGCCCCGGCGACCGCGCGCGCGGCAGGCGGGGGCGCATCCGCCATGGCGTCCAAGTCCCGGGCGACGACGAAGGCGCCCGCTCCGAACCGGCCGCTGATGCACACGGTCCGTGCCGGCGAGACCCTCACGGCGATCGCGGGCCGGTACGCGATCACCGTCGACGAGATCTGCGCGCTGAACAAGATCCCCGCCGACGGCGTCCTGTATCCCGGAACGCACCTGAAGATCCGCGCGAACTAGACGCGCTCGCCCTCCGTCTCCCGGGTCCCCCCCGTCTCCTCGAAAGGTCCGGTCCATGCTCGGACGAGCCGCAGGGGCGGTCCTCTCCGGCGTCGAGGCGCGCCTGGTCGACGTCGAGGTGCATCTCGGCGGTGGCCTGCCGAACATCGCCGCCGTTGGCCTCCCGAACAGCAGCGTGCGCGAAGGGATCGATCGCATCCGCGCCGCGCTCTCGCACTCGGGGTTCAAGCTGCCGCAGCGGCGCGTCACGGTGAACCTCGCCCCCGCCGACGTCCGCAAGGACGGCTCCGCCCTCGATCTTCCGATCGCGGCGGCGATTCTCGCCGCCGACGGCAAGCTCGGCGAAGCCCAGCTCCCGGCCGATCTGGTCCTCGCGGGGGAGCTCGCCCTCGACGGACAGCTGCGGCCCGTGCGCGGCGTCCTCGCGATCGCGATCGCCGCGCGCGAGGCCGGGCGGCGCGGCGTCGTGGTCCCGCGCGCGAACGCCGCCGAGGCGCGGCTCGTCGACGGGATCGGCGTCTGGGGGGTCGGCGGGCTCGTGGAGGCGCTCTCGGTCCTCCTCGACCCCACGGCGCCGCAAGCCTCTCCCACGGCCGCGACACCCGTGGCCGATGGGGGGGACCTCGCAACCGAGGGAGACCTCGCCGACGTCCGCGGCCAGCACGCCGCGCGCCGCGCCCTCGAGATCGCCGCCGCCGGAGGGCATCACCTCTTGCTCTCCGGTCCCCCCGGGGCCGGAAAGACGATGCTCGCGCGGCGCCTTCCCGGAATCCTCCCGCCGATGAGCCACGAGGAAGCGCTCCAGGTCACGCGCGTGTTCAGCGCCGCCGGGCTGACGGCGGGCCTCGTGACGCGCCGTCCGTTTCGCGCCCCGCACCACGCCGTCTCGCTCGCCGGACTGACCGGCGGCGGACTCTCGCTGCGCCCCGGCGAGATCGCGCTCGCAAGCGGCGGCGTGCTCTACCTCGACGAGCTGACCGAGTTCCGCCGCGACGCGCTCGAGGCGCTCCGGCAGCCGATCGAAAGCGGCGACATCGTCGTCATCCGTCTGCACGCGCGTGCGGTGTTTCCCGCCCGCTTCCAACTCGTCGCCTCGATGAACCCGTGCCCCTGCGGATGGCTCGACGACCCGAAGGGGCGATGCGGCTGCACGCTCCCCGAGATCCGGCGCTACCGCGCGCGCCTGTCGGGACCGCTCGCGGACCGGTTCGATCTGGGCGTCGACGTCCCGGCGGTGGATCCGGGGGAGCTCTCCGGGGGCGCGCCTCCCGAGTCCTCGGCGGCGGTGCGCGAGCGCGTGGTCGCGGCGAGGGAGGCTCAGCGCGCGCGCTTCGCGCCGGGCGGCCCGGCGTGCAACGCCCGGATGGCCCGCGCCGACCTGGAGCGCTTCGCCTGCGTCACCGGGAGCGCGCGGAGCCTGCTCGTCGAGGCGTGCCGGAAGCTCGGCCTCTCGGCGCGCGGATACGACCGCGTCCGCCGGGTCGCGCGAACGATCGCCGACCTGGCGGGAAGCGATCGGATGCTGGACTGTCACGTCGCGGAAGCGGTCCTATGCCGGAGCGGCGAGGGACTGCGGATGGGGCGGCCTCCAGGCGACCCGGTTCCGGCGGTTCCGGGACCGCGTTGACCGGGTACGCGGTCCCGGCGTAGCGTTCGAGGGATGCCTGCGACCCGACTCCTCCGACTGACCGCGGCCGCCGGCATCGCGTCGATCGCCGGGACGGCGCTCGCCGCTCCCGCGCGGCTCTCGCTGCGCCACGAGTCGATCGATCTTCCCGGGCCGCCGGCCGCCGTGATCTCGGCGGATCTCGACAAGGACGGGCGGAGCGATCTCGTGATCGTCGCCGCATACACCAAGTGGGGCTCCATCGCGCACGACCGGACCGAGAACGCCATCGCGGTCACCGAGGTCGTGCCCGCGCTGTTCGACGTTCGCGAGGTCCGCGCGTTCCTGTCCCGCCCTGGCGGAGGCTACATGCCGGCCGGGAGCCTCAAGCTGCCCCCCGGTGTGTTCGCGATGCAGGCCGGGCCTCCCGAGCATCCGGTGCTGGCGTTGACGGAGGAGGGAATCTCGGAGCTGACCTGGACATCCTCCCCGTCCGGTGGGGACTTGGCACTCTCACCGCTTCTCGCGGAGCCTTCGGCGCTGGCGGGCTCGCGCTCGTTTCTCTCGGACTTCCCGTTCCTCGTCGACGTCGATGGCGACGGGACGCTCGACGCCGTCATCCCGGGCTGGGACGGGCTCGCGATTCACCGGGGCCTTCCGGGAGGAGGATTCTCGGCCGAGGCGACCTTCCGCGGCCGTCTGCCGGACGACGAGCGGTTCGGCGCGAACGGGCAGGCGGTGCGTTCGATCCCTTCTCCGTCCTTCTTCGACGTCGACGGCGACAAGATCCCCGACCTCGTCATCGACGAGCGCAGGGGCGCTCCCCAGCGCGTCGCGATTGCGAAGGGCCTCGGCGAAGCGCGGTTCGCCCCGCCGCGGTGGATCTCGTTCGCCTGCCTCGCCGCACCGACGCCGCCGCCGGCTCGCCCGCGGAGGGGAGACAACGGCCCCGGGATCGAGCCGCTGCGGGTCGCGTGGTTCGGGGATCTGGACGGCGACGGCCGCGCCGACATCGTCACGCGCGAGGGGATCGACACCGGCAAGAGCGAGATGAAGCAGGCCAAGAAGCCCCAGATGCGCTACCGCGTCTTCGGGCTGCGCCCGGACGGAACCGTCGACCCGGTGGCCAAGACGACCTTCGACGCCGAGGGGTACGCGTTCAGCGGCGCCTTCGGCGACCGCGACGACCTCGAGTTCATCGACCTCGATCACGACGGCCGCAAGGACCTCGTGACGATCACCCTGGACTTCTCGATCTTCCAGGCGCTGCGCGCGATCACGTCGAAACGGATCGGCATCGGACTCGAGTTCCACGTGTTCGCGCAGCAGGCCGACGGCTCCTTCCGCCTGGTTCCCGATCAGACGTTGGAGGAGACGCTGAATCTCGACCTCAACCACCTCGAGATCTCCCGGCTCGGGCAGTTCCAGGGGGACTTCGACGGCGACGGCCGCGTCGATTTCGTCCATCTCGGCAAGGGGAAGAGCGTCACCATCCACCGGGGGGAGCCCGGCGCGCGCTATCCCGCGAAGCCGGACCTCCAGGTCACGCTCGACCAGGAGCCGGAAGACGTGATGCTCGTGCGGGTGCGCGACCTCGACGGCGACGGCCGCGCCGACATCGCGATCACGCGGACGCACGATGCCGGAGAGGCGGGGACCACGGCACCGGTGACGCTGGAGCTCTACCTGAGCGGAGGGGGCCGATGAGCCTCCCCCGGATGGCGCTCCTGACGACGGTCCTGCTCGCCATCGCCACCGGAGCGCCCGCCAAGTCCAAATCCAAGGCCCCGGCCCCGTCACCGTCTCCGTCGCCGGCGGCGGCCGCGGAGCCTTCCGCCCGGGTCAGCCCGACCGCCGACGGAACGCGCGTCGATCTCTCGATCCCCGGCACCCTGTGGGGATGGGCGGCGCCGCGGGAGCCGGGGGGACGCCGCGCGCTCTATCTGCTCGTCGGACCGCCCGGGGACGAATCCGCGGGGAAGGCCACGTGCGCTGTCACGGATTGTGCCGTGAGCCGTGACAAGCCGGAGGGCCGGCTGTTCCGATGGCGGGCCAACGCACCCGATCGTCTCGAGCTCGTCCGATCGCAGCTGCCGGCCGGCGGTCTCGATGCGGCCGCCCGCGCCGGTGCTCCCGGGGTCGAGGATCTCCTCCTCGTCCGGGACGGTGCGGTCGATCGCCTGAGCACGGATCGGGGTGCTCCGAAACCGAGCGAGACGATCGTGCGCGATGCGGAGCTCGGTCGCGCCTTCGGAGACCCGCGTCTGGCGGACGGCGTCACGGGGGACGACGCGCTCCGGGCCGCGGTGGTCGGCGCGCTTCGCACCTGGACCCTCGCTGAGGACGGTGGGGCCCGGCTCGCCGGAACGATCGACATTCCTGTCGACGTCGACCCATCCGTCGGCTCGTTCCGGGTCATGTCCCGCGCAATCATCCCCATCGGCCGCGGCGGCGCCGGCCGCGCGCTCTATGCGACCGAGCCGGAGCTTCTCGGCTTCGAGCGGGTGCGCACCGTGCTCCTCGACCCCGACGGCCCCGAGGACGCGCGGTCGCTCGAGTGCTGGGGCCAGCTCCCCGGACGCGAGCGGATGCTCGAGAGCGGGTTCGTCGCCCTGGACGGCACTCCCGCCCTCGTCGTCCTGACGACCGCCGCGGACAAGCTGAGCCTTTTCGCGGGCAAACGGCTGCGGGTCTTCGCCCTCGGAACGGACCGGACCCGGCTCGGAGGCGCCCCGAGGTACGCCGACGAGACCGGGATCAACCTCTGGCAGGACGCGACGCCTTTCGCCATCGACCTGGACGCCGACGGGCGGGACGACCTGGTTTTGGGGTACTGGAAGGGGCTCACCCACGATATCGCCGCGCTCGAGACGCGTCGGGGGCTTCCGGACGGCTCGTTCGGCAAGGCGCACACGTTCGAGGTCGAGGTCGAGGACGGCGATCGCGGGTTCCTCGATTTCGGACACGATCTGGACGGGGACGGGCACCCCGATCTGGTTCTGCTGGGCGGCGGGGCGCTCCGGATCTACCCCGGCCGCCCGCCGGCCGAGGCCGCGACGAAGCCGGTCGCATCGAAGCCCTCGCGCGTGATCCCGCTCTCGGCGGAAATGCCGGGAGCTGCCGGGGCGTGGCTCGCGTTCCGCGCCTCGGATTCGAGCTTGGCGTTCGGGCGGGGAGGCCATGGCCCGGGGGATCCCCGGTTCGTCGACTTCGACGGCGACGGCCGGCCGGAAATCCTCTTCATCGGAGGCGGCACCGGCGGTGTGCGCGCCTCGGTCGTCCTCGTTCGGGGTGCCGCGACACCCCCGCCAAGGGCGGCCGGATCCTGATCCCACCTTGCGCGCAGGCGCCGGATCTCGTAAAAGTAATTGGACCCGGAGTCGAGTGCTGCGCTCCGCAGGCTCCGGGGGGCCGAGGGGGTCGGGTTCCGATGGACCAATGGACGGGATGAGCGACACGGTGTGCCGCGCCGGTGTGCTCGGGACGGGATCGTACCTTCCCGACCGGGTGCTCGACAACAAGGAGCTCGCCGAGCGATTCGGCTGCTCGGAGGAATGGATCCTCTCCCGCACCGGAATCCGGGAGCGCCGGTTCGCGGAGCCCGGTACCGGCGCGTCCGATCTCGGCGTGATCGCCGCGGAGCGGGCCCTCGAGGCCGCGTCGGTCCCCGCGAAGGACCTCGATCTGGTCGTCTGCGCGACCTACACGCCCGACATGGCGTTTCCGTCGACGGCCTGTCTCATCCAGGACCGGCTCGGGGCGAAGCCCGCCGCGGCGTTCGACCTCCAGGCGGCCTGCTCCGGATTCGTGTACGCGCTCGTGACGGCCGCGCAGTACGTCGTGGCCTCCGGCTTCCGCACGGCGCTGGTCGTCGCCTCCGACGTGAACTCGACGATCGTCGATCCGCGCGACCAGAAGGTGACCCCGCTGTTCGGCGACGGCGCCGGGGCGGTCGTCCTCGGCCGCGTCAACCACGGCTCCGGGCTGCTCGGGTTCCACATGGGCGCCGACGGCGGCGGCGGAAACCTGTTCTACATGCCCGCGGGCGGATCGCGCCGGCCGGCGACGTTCGAGACCGTCGAAGCGCGCGAGCACTACATCCGCATGGACGGGCCGAGCCTCTTCCGATTCGGCGTCGACGCGATGGTCCAGGCCTCGCGGCTGTCCCTCGACCGCGCGGGACTCAAGGTCGAGGACGTCGACCTCTTCATCCCGCACCAGGCCAACATCCGGATCATCGACGCCGGCCTGGACCGACTCGGCATCCCGAAGGACAAGACCCTCGTCACGCTCGACCGGTTCGCCAACACGGCGGCCTCGAGCATTCCCATCGCCCTCGATCTCGCCGTCCGGACCGGACAACTCCGGTCCGGGATGAACGTCCTCTTGACGGGGTTCGGAGCCGGCCTCACCTGGGGATCGACCGTCCTGCGCTGGTGAGCCCGGCGGCCCCGCCGGACCGTCCGCCGCGTGCGGCGGGAACGCCGCACCACCTTCGTTGACGAGGCCCCCGGCCGTGGCTATGCTGCCACGGTTTCAGTGGCGGACTTCTGTCGGTGAAAGAAGGTCCATGGCGGCGGCGACCACGGTGAAGATCGTGTTCGGAAGCGGCGTTCCGCTGGTGGACTTCGTTCACGAGACGACGGAGAAGCTGGCGGCGCTCGCGGGCTGCGACGAGGAAGAGTCGTTGAACGCCGCGATCGCCGTGCGCGAGGCGGTGATCAACGCAGTCGCGCACGGGAACAAGAAAGACCCGGCCCGGCGCGTCGAGGTGCACTTCAAGGTTCGGCCCGGGAAGGTCGAGGTCCGGGTGCGGGACGAGGGAGAGGGCTTCGACCCGGCGTCGACGCCCGATCCGACGGCCGGGGACAACAGGCTCAAGACGACCGGCCGGGGATTGCTCCTCATCCGGGCGTTCGTGGACGACGTCGCGTTCCGCTACCGGGAGGGCCGGGGGATGGAGCTCGCGCTCGTCAAGCGGCATCGGGGACGGAAACCGGCGGCACTGACTCACGCGGCGTCGGCATGAGCGACGCGACGACGAACGGAGGACGAGGGCGATGAAGACGACGGTGCGGACGGTCGGTCAAGTGTCCGTGGTCGACCTTTCGGGCAAGATCACGATCGGCGAAGGCGACGTGATCCTCCGGGACAAGGTTCAGGAGCTGCTCGACGGCGGGCACCGGAAGGTGCTCCTCAATCTCGAAAAGGTCTCGTACATGGACTCGGCGGGGATCGGCGAGCTCGTCGCCGTGTTCAAGCGCGCGCGGGAGAAGGGGGGCACGGTCAAGCTGCTTCGCCCCTCGGGGAAGGTCGAGGACCTCCTCCAGCTCACCAAGCTGTGGGAAGTCTTCGAGATCTTCAACGAAGAGGCTCCCGCGGTCGGCTCGTTCTAGGAATCCTCTCCGCCTCCGGCCGATTCGCGGAGTCTCCGGCTCCAGTCGGAGAGCAGCTGCAGCGCCGTCAGCGGGGTGGTCCGCTCCGGATCCTGGCGGCGCAGCTCGGCGAGGACCGATGCCGTCGCGGGGTCGGCGGGCTCCGGCGCCCGCGGGGCATCGAACAGTCCGCGCGAGGGCGGAGGCCACGCGTCCGGGGCGCGTCCGGTCCGCCGCGCGCGGCGCGGGAGGCCGTCCCCGCCGTACTCGTCCCGCTCCAGGTTCGTCAGGATCTCCCGGGCGCGGGCGACGACGCCCTGCGGCACGCCCGCGAGGCGCGCGACGTGGAGGCCGTACGATCGGTCCGCGGCGCCGGTTTCCACGCGGTGCGTGAAGATCACCCGGTCCCCCCATTCGCGAACCGCCATCTTCAGGTTGAATACTCTCGGGAGCGTCACCGCGAGCTCGGTGAGCTCGTGGTAGTGCGTCGCGAACAGCGTGCGCGGCGCGCCGCCCGGGAGACCATGGAGGTGCTCCACCACCGCCCACGCGATCGCGAGGCCGTCGAAGGTCGCCGTCCCGCGGCCGATCTCGTCGAGGAGGACCAGGCTGCGCGGGGTCGCGTGGTGGAGGATGTTCGCGGTCTCCGCCATCTCCACCATGAACGTGCTCTGGCCGGAGGCGAGGTTGTCCGACGCGCCGACCCGGCAGAAGATCCGGTCCACGAGGCCGATCGTCGCGTCCTCGGCGGGGACGAACGAGCCGGCCTGGGCGAGCAGCGTCAGCAGGGCCGCCTGCCGCAGGTACGTCGACTTCCCCCCCATGTTCGGCCCGGTGAGGATCGCGATCGCCCGCGAGTCGCCGTCGAGCACGAGGTCGTTCGGCGTGAATCGCGTTCCGGCGAGGGTCTGCTCGACGACGGGGTGTCGTCCTCCGACCACGCGGACCTGGGGCCCGTCGACGAGGATCGGACGCCGGTAGTCGCGCTCGCACGACAGCCGCGCGAGCCCGTTGAGCACGTCGATCGTCGCGACCGCGCGCGCGGCGGTCTTGACGGCATGCGCGTCGGCTGCGGCCTCCGCGCGCAATGCCGTGAACAGATCGAGCTCGAGCGTGCCGATCCGCTCGTCGGCGGTGAGGATCTTCTCCTCGTACTCCTTGAGCTCGGGCGTGACGAACCGCTCTCCTCCCGCGATGGTCTGCTTGCGCTGGTAGCGCTCGGGGACGAGGTGGAGGTTCGATCGCGAGACCTCGATGTAGTACCCGAACACCTTGTTGTACCGGACCTTGAGGGACGCGATGCCGGTCGAGCGGCGCTCGTCCGCCTCGAGGGCCGCGATCGTCGCCCGCCCGTCCCGCCGGAGCGCCCGGAGCGCGTCGAGCTCGGGATGGAAGCCGTCCTTGACGAGCCCCCCGTCCTTCACGCCCGCGGGAGGGTCTTCGGCGAGGCCGGCCGCAAGACGCGCGGCGAGGGCGGCGCACGGATCGGCCGCGGACGCCTCGCGGAGGAGCGCGGCCCCGGCGGAGGCGAGCGCTGCAAAAAGGCCGGGGAGGCGCTGCAGCGAGGAGGCGAGCGCGAGCATGTCGCGCGGTGTCGCCGTTCCCGCGACGGCCCGCGCCAGAAGGCGCTCGAGGTCGTGGAAGCCGGCGAGACGCTCCGACAGCTCCGCCCGGAGCTGCGGGCGCTCGACGATCTCGCCGACGGCATCGTGGCGCGCCGCGATCGCCTCGCAGTCGAGCAGGGGCGCCGCGATCCAGGACTGCAGGCGCCGCGCGCCCAGCGCGGTGGACGTGCGGTCGACCGCGGATAGGAGCGAGCCCGCGCGCGTGCCGTCGCGCAGCGACCGTTCGATCTCGAGATTGCGGGCGCTCGCCGCGTCGATCCTCAGGTGCGTCGCCGGCTCGTGGAGCGCCAGGCCGTCGACGTGGCGCAGGTCGCAGCGCACGCTGTCCTGCACGTACGCGAGGAGGCCGCCCGCCGCCGCGACCGCCGCAGGCTTGCCGTGAAGGCCGAAGCCGTCGAGTGTTCCGACCTCGAAGTGGCGATGGAGGAGGTCCGTCGCGGGGGCGAGAGTGAACGGGTACGGGTCCGCCGCCGTCAGCGCGCCGGCGTCCTCCGGCGGGCGCCCTTCGGGCCACGCCTGGCCCTCGGCGTGGACGGTCTCCCGCGGCGCGAACGCCTCGAGGCACTCCAGGCACGCCTCCCAGGCGCCCGGCCCGGAGGCTTCCCAGGCGCGGAACTCTCCGGTTGAGGCGTCGAGGAAAGCGGCGCCGACCCGCGCGTCGAAGGCGACGATCGAGGCGATCCACGCGTTCGCCCTCGCGTCGATCGCGTCGGGATCGTCGAGCGTCCCCGGCGTGACGATCCGCACGATCTCGCGCTTGACGAGACCCTTGGCGGTCCTCGGATCCTCGACCTGCTCGCAGACGGCGACGCGATGACCGGCGCGGACCAGTCGCGTCGTGTAGGACGCGAGCTGATGGTGCGGGAAGCCGCACATCGGGGCGGCATGCGCCGTCCCCTTGCCGCGCGCGGTGAGCGTCAGCTCGAGCGCCTTGCTCGCCGTCTGTGCGTCCTCGTAGAACATCTCGTAGAAGTCGCCCATGCGAAACAGGAGGATCGCGCCGGGGTGTTCCCCCTTGAGCGCCTGGTACTGCCGGAACATGGGGGTGAGCGAGGCCGCGTCCTGCATCGCCGACGCAGTATACCCACGGCCCGCGCGGCACCGTGGTATAACGCCGGCGTGGACGCGAAACCGCTCGCGCAAGAGCTGACCGACCAGGATCGCGTCCTCCTGGTCTTCGCCTACCTCGGGCCGCTCTTCCTGGTCGCCCTCCTCGCGAGCCGCAAGGAATTCGTGAAGTGGCACGCGAAGCAAGGGGCGCTTCTCGCGTTCGCGGTCGCGTTCGCGTGGATCGTCTCGCGCGGGCTCTACCTTCTCATCCAGGGAAAGCTGTGGGCCCTGCTCGGGATCCTGTTCTGGGGCGGGGCCGCGCTCACCGGTCTGGGCCTCGCCGTGCTCGAGCTGCTGTGCGTGGTGCGCGCGCTCGATGGCGAGCGCTTCAAGATCCCGGTGCTCGGAGACCTCGCGGACGCCCTCTAGGGATCGGGGACCATCCCCGATTCACTTGGCCGGGTCCGGTGCCAGCGTCCACTCGGAGTTCTGGAAGATCAGGACCGCGTATCCGTCGTGAAACGCGGTCTCGCGGATCGGCAGGCGCCGCACGGCGTACTCGAGCCCAGCGGCGACGAACAGGGCGCGGACCTTCGTGAGCTCGCCCTGGAACGCGGCTCGCTCCTTGGCGTCGAGCGCGCGCTGCGGGACTCCGTCCTTGTCCACCTTCATCGCCTCCGCGGCGCGCCGGTGCACGTCGCGGGCCGCGTCGGTCTCGGCTTTCAGGAACGTCTCCAGGTCGGACTGGGACATCGCCTTGAACGCGGTTCCTTGCGGCGGCCCTTGCGGGAGCGGGGCGAGCAGTGCGGCCGCCTCGGCGAGGCGCGCGCTGTAGCGCGGGTCGTCGGAGTTCGCCTGGTCGAGCTTGACCGCGGTCGACCAGGCCTCCGAGGCCCCGCTCCAGTTCCCCGTGCGCGCTCGGGCCACGGCGAGCGCGTTCCAGTCCCGGGCGGGGGCTCCGGCGAGCGCGGTCAGGCGGGTGTAGGCGCGCTCGGCCGCGGCGAAGTCCGCGCGGGAGGCGGCGTCGTCGCCGATGTAGCGCAGCGCCCAGCGCGTGTTGTTCTCGTAGCGGCCCTCGGTTCCGTCGAACTGGGCGATCGCCTTCTCGTACAGCGGCACGGCCTTGTCCGCGCGCCCCTGATCCTGGTAGAGCTTCGCGAGCTGGAAGAGGCCGATGCCGGTCGTCGGCGCCTTCCAGGCGCCGGATTCGACCCGCCCCGTTGCGGACGCGGCGATCTTGTGCGCGTCCGCTTCCCGTCCGATGTTCGCGTACGTGTTGGCGAGGTAGAAGGGAATCTCGAGCGCTGCCGGGTTCTCGTTCGCCTTCTCGAGCGTCTTGCGCGCGCGATCGAGCGCGGCCTGCGCCGCGGGCTCGTCGCCCGCGACGCGCGCGCAATAGAACAGCCGGTAGAGCAGCGGGCCGTCGAGCGCGCCCTTCGCGTCGAGAGCCAGGAGGGCCTGCCGCGCCTCGGCGTAATTCCCCCGGTCGTAGAGGGCGACCGCGTCGTCGGCGGAAGGGGCGTGCGCCTCCGCCGCGCGCGGGGCGGGCAGGAGGACGGACGTGGTCGCAGCGAAAAGGCCGGCGGTGACTGCGAGGACGGACACGCGCATGCGGACGATCTCCGCCCGCCATCGTACATGCGGACGGCAGGGGTTTGGTAACCTCGTCCCATGCACGGCCGCCGTCGTTTCCGCGTCCCGCTCGCGGCGGGTGTCCTGGCGACGATGCTCGCGTCCCCGGTCGCGCGGGGCGCACCCGCGTCCGCCGCCGCCGCGCCCGTGCTCGCCGGCCTCCAGGCGTGGCTCGACGGCACCGTGTCGCTCCGCGCGGACTTCCGCCAGTCCCTGGTCTCGGGGGCGCTCGGGACGGCGACGGTCGAGACCGGATCGCTCTATCTCGAGCGGCCCGGAAAGCTGAGGTGGGACTACCGGGAGCCCGACAAGAAGATCGCGCTGCTCCTGGGAGACCGGACGTTCCTCTACCTCGAGGACGACCGCCAGTTCGTGCGCGGCCGGCTCGCCGCCGATCAGGCCCTGTTCCCGCGCCTGCTCGCCGGCGCGGACCGTGTCGTCGCCCTCTTCGACGCGACGCTCGTCGCGACCCCGCGCGAGGGCGGGAACGGCTCCTACCGGCTGCGGCTGACCCCGAAGGAGCGCCCCGGGGGCGTCGCGGTCGTCACGCTGGTGCTGGCGGACAAGACGTTCGCGATCACGGGCGCCGAGGTCCTCGACGAAGCCGGGAACCGCATGACCTACTCCCTGGGCCACCTCGTCCGGAACGGTCCTCAGCCAGAGGGGGTTTTCGCATTCGAGCCGCCGCCCGGAACGGAGATCGTCGACACCCCGTGAGCGGGGGCGCCGGGGCCAAGCCTCGCGAGCGCGTGTTACCATCCGCGGCGGTCGAACGGAGGGTGCGTTTGAGCAGGGCGGCGGGCTTTTTGGGCCAAAACGGGCGCGCGGTCGCGGAGCCGTCGGTTTCGGCGGACGACATCGTCGCGATCGTGGCGCCGCGCCTCGCGGAAGTCGAGCGCGTCTTCCGCGCGAATCTCGCCTCGCCGGTGTCGATCGTCGACGAGATCGGCAGTTTCGTCGCCGAGGGCGGGGGCAAGCGCGTCCGCCCGACGCTCCACCTCCTCTGCGCGGAGCTTTGCGGGTATCGCGGCGAGGACGACGTCGTGCTCGCCACCGTGCTCGAATTCATCCACTCGGCGACCCTGATCCACGACGACGTGATCGACGGTGCGTCGACCCGGCGCGGACGCCCCTCGGCGAATCACCTCTGGGGGAACACGATCACGGTGCTCTTCGGCGACTACCTCTACGCGAAGGCGATGGAGATGGCGCTGACCGCGGGAAGCCTCCGGGTCATGGACCGTCTCGCATGGATCACCCTCCGGATGACCGAGGGGGAAATGCTCCAGACGCGCTACCTCGGGCGCCTCGACCTTGCGATCGAGCAGTACCTCGACCTCATCGAGCGCAAGACGGCGGTCCTGTTCGGCGGCTGCTGCGAGCTGGCGGGCATCCTGGCGGGAGCCCCCGCTGAGGCACAGGAGCGGCTGCGCGCCTACGGCCTTCACATCGGCTTCGCCTTCCAGATCATCGACGACCTCCTCGATTTCACCGGAGACCCGGCGCTCCTCGGCAAGCCGATCGCGAGCGACCTTCGGGAGGGAAAGGCCACGCTCCCGGTGCTCGACCTCCTCGCTACCGGCTCGGAGCGCGCTCGGGCGCTCGCCGAGGGGATCGCCTCCGGACAGGCGCGTCCCGGGGACAGCGCCGAGCTGCGGTCGATGCTCGAGTCGTGCGGTGCCGTGGCCCGGGCCCAGGGGCGGGCGCGGCAGCACGCCGACGAGGCGGTCCGCCAGCTTGGCGGCTTTCCCGACGGCCCCGCGCGCCGCGCTCTGGCGTGCGTTCCCGACCTGCTCATCACACGCAGTCGCTGAAGACGCTCCGGTCGTCCACAAGATCTGGGGTGCGCCCAAAACGGCAACCCAGAATGTGGGGGTCCATCGTTGAGTGCTCCGCTTCGAGCGTGTAGAATCGCCGCGTTTTCGAGGGCCGCCGCCGACATGCTCAAAATCGCGAAGATGGAGATCCACGGTTTCAAGTCGTTCTCTGACGCGACCGAGGTCGTGTTTCCGGACGGGATCACCGCTGTCGTCGGCCCGAACGGCTGCGGGAAGTCGAACATCGGGGACGCCATCAACTGGGTGCTCGGAGAGCAGAGCGCGCGGATGCTGCGCGGGTCCTCGATGCAGGACGTGATCTTCAACGGCAGCGAGAAGCGAAGGCCGATCGGGATGGCGGAAGTCTCGCTGCACCTGACCAACCGCCCCAACGGCAACGGTAACGGCAACGGCAACGGCAACGCGCCGAAGACCGTGACGATCACGCGGCGGCTGTTTCGTAGTGGCGAGAGCGAGTACCTCCTGGACGGCGCTCGGAGCCGCCTGCGCGATATCCAGGACCTGCTCCGCGAGGAACGGGTTGGGGCGCAGACGTACGCCACGATCGAGCAGGGTCGCATCGACCAGATCCTGAACGCGAAGCCGAAGGAGAGGCGGCTGATCATCGAGGAGGCGGCTGGGGTCGCCGGGTTCAAGCACAAGAGGCGTCTCGCCGAGCTCAAGCTCGAGGCGACCCAGGCCAACCTCCTGCGCGTCAACGACATCGTCCTGGAGGTCGAGCGGCAGATCGGCTCGCTCAAGCGGCAAGCCGCGAAGGCGCGGCGGTACGCACGGCTGCGCGACGAGCTGCGCGCGAAGGAAGCGGTGCGATTCGGGGCGCGCATGACGCGCCTCGACGAGGATCTCTCCCGCGCGCGCGCCGCGGAGAGCACGGCGCGCGACGAGGAAGCCTCCGCCGCGAGCCGCCTCGCGGGGCTCGAAGCCGACATCGTGGCGGAGCGGAACGCGCTCGAGGAGGTGGAGCGCGTCGCCCGCGCGGAGGCCGAGGCGCTGCATCAGCTGGCGCTCGAGATCGACCGGGGCGAGGAGCGCGTCCGCGCGTGCCGCGAGCGGATGGCCGAGGCGGAGGCGGCGCTCGGCCGCCTCGCCGAGGACATCGCCGGGCTCACGGCGCGCGGTGAGGATCTGTCGGGTCAGGCCGGCAGCCAGCGCGAGGCGCTCGTCGCGGAGGAGGCGGCGCTCGCGGAGGCGTCCGCGCGGCTCGAGGAGCGCAAGCGTCGCGTGGCCGAGGCCACGGCCGCGCGCGAGGCCCGGCGCGAGCGGATCGAAGCCCTGAGGCGCGAGGTGTTCGCGTCGATGAGCGCCCTGTCCGAGATGCGCAACCGGAAGCGCGTGCTCGAGGACGATGCGGCGCGCCTCGCGGCGCATCGGGAGCGGCTCGAGCGAGAGCGCGAGGCCGCCCACGGCGATCACGTGCGCACGGCGGAGGAGGCCGCCGGGCTCGGAGCCCAGGCCGACCGGCAGCGCCGCAGCGTCGACGAGCTGCGCACCGCGGTCGAGCAGGCCGAGCGCGCGGTCGAGCAGGCGCGCGCGCAGCACGCGGCGGAGGGGGAAGCGCTCGCCGCCGGCCGCGAGCGGGAAACCTCCGCGTCGGCCGCCCTGCGGACCCTCGAGGACGTCGCGACCCGGTTCGCGGGTGTCTCCGACGGCGTTCGACTCGTGCTCACCGCGGGATCGGCCGCGGGGGTGCGCGCGTCCGGCGTCGTCGCCGACTTCGTTCGGGCGGCGCGGGACGTCGAGGGGGTCGCCGAGGCGTACCTGCAGGGCTTCCTCCCCGCAGTGATCCTCGAGGACGATGCCGACGCGACGCGGGCGGCCGAGCTGATCCGGCGCGAGGGCGCGGGACGCACCGTCTTCCTGACCAAGACGCAGCCCTCCGGGGCCCTCGCCGTCGGCGGCGCCCCGGGAGCCGACGCGTCGTTGCCCGCGTCGCTCGCCGGCGACGCGCGGGTGCTCGGGCGCCTCAAGGATCGCGTGACCGTCGCTTCGGGGGACGGCTTCGTCAGCGCGCGCATCGGGGATGCAATCCTGGTCGACTCGCTCGAGACCGCGCTGGCACTCCACCGTCAAGTGCCGCACGCCGATTTCATCGCCGCGACCGGGGACGTCGTGTACGCGTCCGGGGTGGTCGCGACCGGCGGCCGCTCGTCGGCCGACCGTGGCCTGCTCGCGCACAACCGGAAGACGCACGAGGCCCGGGTGCTCCTCGCCGAGGCGGCGACGGTGGTTGCGACGGCGACGGCGCGTACCGAGGCGGCTCGCGAGGCGCTCGCGCGTGCGGAGGCGGCGCTGACCGAGGGACGCCGGGCGCTCGACACCGAGAGCCGTCGCGGCGCGGAGCTCGACCTCATGGCCCGCCGCACGGAGGACGACCGTGCGCGCTCGGAGCGGCGCCTGTTCCTCCTCGCGGACGAGATCGAGACTTCCGCCGCCGAGGGCGCGCGTCTCGCGGAGGTGCTCGCGGCGAAGGCGGCGGAGCTCGAGGGCGCCGAGGCCGCGCACGCGGGGGTGGACCTAGCACTCGCCGAGGCGACCGCCGCGCACGAGGCCGAAGACGAAGCACTCACCGTCCTGCTCGACGACGAGGCGGGCGGCCGCGCGGACGTGGCGGCGCGGGAGCAGCGGGTCGCGGCCGCGCGACGGGAGCGCGATCGCTTCCTCGAGCTGCTCGCGGAGATCGAGGCGCGCCTCGACGCGGCGCGCGCGGATGCCCTCGCGACCGGCGCGCGCGGGGACGAAGCCGCGGGACTCCTCGCCGCGACGGAAGCGGAGCTCGCCGGTCAATGGGAGGAGCGCCGCCGCAAGACCCTCGACGCGACCGCGCGGGAGGAGGCACTGCGCGCCCGCCGGGCGCTGCTCCAGGAAAAGGAAGAGTCGGTGCGCGAGGAGCGCCGGATCCTCGACGCCGCGCGCGAGAGCGCGCGCGAGGCCGGCCTGGCACTCGCCAAGGCGGTGTCCGACCGCGGTTTTCTCGACGAGCTGTGCCGGCAGGAGCTGGCCATGTCCGCCGCGGAGGCGGCCGCCGCGGCGGGTCCGGAGGCGATCGCGGCGGCGGACGATGCGGCCCTCGACGCGGAGATCGCCGAGATCAAGGCGAAGGTGGAGTCGATCGGTCCGGTCAACCTGATGGCGATCGAGGAGTTCCAGGCGCTCGAGGAGCGCCACCGCACGCTCGCCTCCCAGAAGCAGGACCTCGAGGACGCGATCGTCTCGTTGCGCGAGTCGATCAAGAGGATCAACCGGCAGTCCCGCGACCGCTTCATCGAGGCGTTCGAGACGATCCGGGCGAACTACCAGGAGATCTTCAAGGTGCTGTTCGGCGGCGGCCGCGCCGATCTCGTCCTCGAGGAAGGGGAGGACGTCCTCGAGTGCGGGATCGAGATGATCGCGCAGCCTCCGGGCAAGCGCCTCGGCCACGTGTCGCTGATGTCGGGCGGCGAGAAGTCGATGGCGGCCCTGGCGCTCCTGTTCGCGATCTTCCGGCACCAGCCGTCGCCGTTCTGCCTGCTCGACGAGGTGGACGCCGCGCTCGACGAGCTCAACGTCGGCCGCTTCACGCGGATGCTCTCCGAGTACGCCCTCCAGACCCAGTTCATCCTCATCACGCACAACAAGCGATCGATGGAGGCGGCGAACCTCCTCTACGGGGTCACCATGGAGGAGCAGGGCGTGTCGAAGCTGATCTCGCTGAAGGTCTAGGGCCGAGGCGAGGGACGCGGCGACGGCTTCGGCGTCGGCGAGGGCTTGAGGCCCGCCTTCGAGGTGGCCAGGAACGCTGTCATCGCGAGCGATCCGGACTCCTGCTCGATCTTCCCGACGAGCGTCTCCGGCAGCTTGCCCGGGTCGATCTTCAGCGGCGGGCTGACCGCGACGGCGTACCAGCGATCGCCGATCCGGGCCGCGACACCCAGGGTCAGGTCGTGCGGCTCGACGTCCTCGACGTCGGCGTCGATCGTCGCCGGGAGCGCGAGGCGAGGCGGATGCCCCTCCGCCGTGTCCCCGGCCACGAACCTGAGCATCTGGTGGCGCGGCGTGCCGTAGGTGTCCCGTCCCAGCGGGGTCTTCGACCGCCACTGGTCAGGGGCGTGCACCGCCGTCATGCAGGCGAGGAAGATCGCCAGGTCGTGAATCCGGCGCGCGTCCAGCTCCTTCGGGAGGTGGAGCCGGGCCTTGACGTCCTCATTGGCCCACTCGGGAGCCTTGAGCGCCTTCGACCCGGAAAGCGCCACGCTCACGTGCACCGTGTTGCGCGGCGGCCGCTCGGCCGCCGGCTTCGGCTCGGCGGCCTCCGCGCGCGCGACCATGGCGGAAATCACGGCCTCCGGGACGCCTGCGAGGCGCAGCTCGGCGAGCATGTCCTCGGAGACGTCGAACGCGGCGGGCTTCGTCCGCACCGCGTCGAGGATGTCGTCCACGCTCGTCCCCGCCGAGACGAGCTTCACGACGTCCTCGTTGGTCATCGGCGCGGGGGCGTCCGCGGCAACGCCGAGGGCCAGTGCGGCGAGCGCGAGCAGGAGCGGGATCGCGCGGCGCATCACGGCACCTCGACCGTCAGGCCGTCGTAGGCGAGCTCCACCCCGGCGGGGAGCGTCGGCTCGACCGCCGCGTGCGCGATCTCGTGAGCGATGTGCGTGAACAGGGTCCGGGCCGCCCCGATCCGCGCGGCCTCGTCGAGAGCGCGGGAGAGGTGGAGATGCGTCGGGTGCGGCCGGTGCCTCAGGGCGGACAGCACGAGCACGTCGAGACCCGCGAGGAGCGGATAGGAGCTGTCGGGAATCGCGCTCACGTCGGTCAGGTAAGCGAATCGGCCGATGCGCCATCCGGTCACCGGGAGGCGCCCGTGCTCGACGGGGACGGGCACGATCGTGCGTCCGAGCAGCTCGAACGGGCCCTCGACCGCGTGCATCTCGAGGAGCGGCTTCCCGCCACCCGCCTCGACGTCCTCGAAGACGTACCAGAAGGTCCTGCGGATCGCGGCGAGCGTGATCGGCGAGCCGTACACCGGCATCGCGCCTCCCATCCTCCAGTTGAACAGGCGCAGCTCGTCGAGGCCGAAGACGTGGTCCGCGTGAGCGTGGGTGTAGAGCACGGCGTCGAGGCGCTCGATCTCGAAGGCCAGGGCCTGCGCGCGCAGGTCGGTTCCGGTGTCGATGAGGACCTTGCGGCCGTCCCACTCGAGGAGCACCGACGGGCGCAGGCGCTTGTCCCGGGGATCGTCCGACCGGCAGACCGCGCATCCGCACGTCGGGACCGGCACGCCCGTGGATGTCCCGGTTCCGAGGAAAGTCACCTTCACGGCATCGGCCCCTTGATCCCGGCACCCGTCAGGACCCCCACGATACCGCCGCCCGAGGCGGCGAGCCTCGGGCCCTCGGAGCGGAGCGCCGCCGCGACGACGGCCGAGGTCGGCTCGACGGGGAGCCCGCGGGACCAGAGCCAGCGCCACGCATCGGCGATGTCGGTCTCGCGGACCGTGATGAATCGGCCCCCGCTCTCGCGGACGGCGCGCAGGACCTCGGCACCGCGCGCCGGCCGCGCGACCCGGATCCCGTCCGCCATCGTTCCCGGCCACGGGCCGTCGACCGCGCGCTGCGCCCCGTCATCGAACGCCCGCGCGAGCGGCGCGACCCCGTCGGCCTGGACCGCGACGATCGAAGGGCGGCGGGCGAGGCGGCCGGCGGAAACGAGGTCCCTGAAGCCGCGGTCGAGTCCCAAGACGAGCCCCCCGTTTCCGCACGGGACGACGACGCTCGCCAGGACCTCATCGTCGAGGCTGTCCGCGAGGTCGGCCGCCAGGCTCGCGACGCCCTCGACGAAGAACGGGCTCCAGGCGTGGCTCGCGTAAAACCAGCCGTCGCCCGCGTCGCGCTCCGCCTCCGCCGCGGCTCTTTCTCGGGGTCCCGGGACGGCGACGACCGTGGCGCCCAGGGCCCGGGCGATCCGCAGCTTCTCCGGCGCCGCGTCCTCGGGAACGACCAGGCGGACCGAAAGGCCGGCGTGAGCGCCCGCCGCCGCGAGCGCGATACCGGCGTTCCCCGAGCTGTCGTCCACGAGGCGCTCGGCGCCGACCGCCGCAGCGGCGACGACCAGGGCCGCGGCGCCGCGGTCCTTGTAGGAGCCGGTCGGCGAGACGTACTCGAGCGCCCAGCGCACGCGAACGCCGGCGACGTCGTCGTTGACGAGGGGCCGCCGCGCGTCCCCGGACCCGGCGGCCCGGAAGATCGCCCGGTCGCCGTCGAGCTCCAAGGGCGCCCCGCAGTCGCAGCGGAAGCGGCCGATCGTGATCGCCGGCCGAGCGCCGCACGCGGGGCAGTGGTACCCGATCACCGTCCGGCGTGATCCGCGATGTCCGCGGCGATCGCCTCCGCGGCCGCCGCGGGGTCGACGGCTTCGGTGATCGGCCGTCCGACGACGATGCGGTCCGCCCCGGCGCGGATCGCCTCGGCGGGTGTCGCGACGCGCACCTGGTCGTCGGCCGCGCGCCCGCCCGGTACAGCCAGGCGGATCCCGGGGATCACGAGGATCCCGTCCGGATGCGCGCGCCGCGCCGCGGCGACCTCGAGAGGGGAGCAGACGATCCCCCCGGCTCCCGCCTCGCGCGCGAGCGAGGCGAGGCGGGGCACGGCGGCCGACGCGGGCCCCGCGATGCCGAGCCGCTCGAGCTCCGCGTCGCCGTGCGAGGTGAGGATCGTCACGGCGAGGACCACCGGTGGGGCCGAGCCCGCGGGCGCCCCCTCGGCGCATGCGCCGACGGCCCGCGCCATCATGGCCGGTCCGCCGAGAGCGTGGACGGTCAGGAACTGCACGTCAAGGCGCGCCGCCGCGCGCGCCGCCCCCGCCACCGTGTTCGGGATGTCGTGAAGCTTCAGGTCGAGGAACACCTCGTGCCCGTACCCGCGGATCTCCGCGACCAGCGGAGGACCGCACGCCACGAACGCCTCGAGGCCGATCTTGAAGCCGCCCACGCAGCCTGCGAGCATCCGCGCCAGCGCGCGGGCGCGGTCCGCGTCCGGAGTGTCGAGCGCGACGAACGTCCGCGCCTCGGGTCTCATGCCTCGCCCCGCCCCGCCTTGACCTCGAGCGCGCCGACGAGCTCCCGGACCGTCCCGATCCCGCGGTCGGCGAGCCAGCGCTCGAGGCCGTCGACCACGCCGACCGCCGCCGAGGGGGTGACGAAGTTCGCCGTCCCGGTCTGCACGGCGCTAGCGCCGGCGAGGATGAACTCGAGCGCGTCCCGCGCGGAAGCGATCCCGCCCATCCCCACGATCGGGATCCGGACGGCCCGCCGCACCTGCCATGTCATCCAGACGGCCAGGGGCCGGATGGCGGGGCCCGAGAGCCCTCCGCTGACGTTCGAGAGCACGGGTCGCCGCCGCTCGACGTCGACGGCCATGCCGACGAAGGTGTTCACGAGCGTGACCGCGTCGGCCCCCTCGGCCTCCGCGGCCCGGGCCGTCTCCCGGATGTCCGTCACGTTGGGCGAGAGCTTCACCCAGAGCGGGAGGCGCGTCGCGCGGCGGCAGGCCCGCGTCACGGTGCCGAGGGCCTTCGGATCGTTGCCGAAGACCATGCCCCCGGCCTCCACGTTCGGACAGGACACGTTCAGCTCGATCGCGGCGACCCCGGCCGCGGCGTCGATCTTCTCGCAAACCTCGACGTACTCGCCTTCGGTCTCGCCGAAGACGTTGGCGACGACCGCCGTGTCGAACGCGCGCAGCTTCGGGAGCTTGTCCGCGATGAAGGCGTCGACGCCGACGTTCTGCAGGCCGATGGCGTTGAGCATCCCGGCGGGGGTTTCGACGATCCGCTCGGGCGGATTGCCTTTCCGCGGCTTCGGCGACAGCCCCTTCGAGACCAGCCCGCCGAGGCGCTCGAGGTCGAGGTAGGGGAGAAACTCGAGCCCGTACCCGAACGTTCCCGACGCGGTGAGGACGGGATTCTTCAGGCGCACCGACCCGACCTCGACCGAGAGGTCGGGGCTCACCACGCCATCCTCGTGGACCGCATCACCGGTCCTTCGACGCAGACGCGCTCGTACCGGGACTCGCCCGGCCGCTCGCCGTGCGTGGGCACGACGCAGCCGAGGCAGACGCCGAAGCCGCAGGCCATCGGCGCCTCGAGCGACAGATCGCACACGGTCCCGGCCTCGTTCGAAAGGCGCGCGACCGCGCGCAGCATCGGGCTCGGACCGCAGGCGTACACGTGCGTCCGGTGGCGCTCCGGTCCGCCGAGGCGCTCCGTGAGCGGTGCTACGACGAGCCCGCGCGTGCCCGCCGATCCGTCGTCCGTCGTGACCGTGACCTCGCAGCGCGCGCGGAACCAGTCGAGCAGCGGCAGGTCCCCGCCCGAGCGCGCGCCGTAGATCATCGAGACGTCGTATCCCGCACGGAGCGCTTCGACGAGAAACGCGGGGAACGGGGCCACGCCGATCCCGCCGGCGACCAGCACGATCCGGGTCTCGCGGCGCTCCGGCAGCGCGAACCCGTTTCCGAGCGGGCCGAGGACCTGGAGGGCCGCCCCCGGCCGCAGGGCCGCGAGCAACGAGGTGGCCCGGCCGTAGACCCGGAAGAGGACCTGGAGCGTGCCCGTCCCGGTGTCCTCGAATGTTCCGGGGAGGCCGCACACGGAGAACGGCCGCCGGAGCAGCACGTCGGATCCGGGGATCCCGATCATGAAGAACTGGGCCGGGCGCATCGCGGCGCCGATCCCGGGGTCCTCGAACTCGATCAGGTAATGGCCGCGCCCCAGGTCGACATTCCGCACGACGGGCGTGGCGAAGTCCAGTGGCATGCGTCCGCTCATGCTAGCAGGCCTTGGAGCGGCGTGGCCGTCCTGCTAGCATGTCCCGGATCGCGCACCGATTCCTTTAAAACGGCCCGGCGAGGCCCGAAGGAGCGGGACGACATGCAAGACGCCTCCCGTGTCCGCGTCATGGACGCGGCCTCCATCGACCGGTCGATCACGCGCATGGCGCACGAGATCCTCGAGCGCCACAAGGGTCTCTCGGGAATCGGGCTCGTCGGGGTGCAAACGCGCGGTGTGCCGCTCGCGCGGCGCCTCGCGGCGAAGCTCGCGGCGATCGAGGGCGCGCCTCCGCCCGTTGGCGTGCTCGACATCAACCTCTACCGGGACGATCTCTCGCGGATCGCCGAGCATCCGGTGCTGCGCCGCACCGAGATCCCCTTCGCAGTGGACGGCGCCACCGTGATCCTCGTCGACGACGTGCTCTACACCGGCCGGACCGTCCGCGCCGCGCTCGACGCGCTGATCGACCTCGGGCGCCCGCGGGCGATCGAGCTCGCCGTGCTCGTCGACCGCGGCCACCGCGAGCTGCCGGTGCGCGCCGATTACGTCGGGAAGAACCTGCCGACCGCCCCGGCGGAGACCGTCGACGTCTGTCTCGAGGAGACCGACGGCCGCGACGAGGTCCTCATCGCGAAGGCCCCCGGCGCCGGCGGCGGCAAAGAGGAGGCGCACGCGTGAAGCTGACCAGCCCGCACCTTCTCGGTATCGAGCCGCTCACCCCCGCCGAGATCACGCTCATCCTCGACACCGCGGACGGGTTCACCGACATCGCCACGCGCGAGATCAAGAAGGTCCCGACGCTGCGCGGGAAGACGGTGGTCAACCTCTTCGTCGAGCCCTCGACGCGGACCCGGTCGTCGTTCGAGCTGGCCGAAAAGCGCCTCTCGGCCGACGCGCTGAACTTCTCGACGGCGACCTCGAGCCTCGTCAAGGGAGAGACGCTCCTCGACACGCTGCGCAATCTCGAGGCGATGAAGCCGGACTTCATCGTCATCCGCCATTCGGAAGCGGGCGCGCCGCACTTCCTGGCCAAGCACGGCCGCACGTCGATCGTCAACGCGGGAGACGGCGCCCACGAGCACCCGACCCAGGCGCTGCTCGACGCGCTGACGATCCGCCGCAGCAAGGGGCGCCTGGCCGGGCTGCGGGTCGCGATCGTCGGGGACATCCTGCACAGCCGGGTCGCGCGATCGAATGTCCACCTCCTGACGAAGATGGGCGCCGACGTGGTCCTGTGCGGGCCGCCGACGCTCCTCCCGCGGGGCGTCGCGGCCCTCGGGGCGAAGGCGACGCACCGGATGCAGGAGGCGGTCGAGGGGGCGGACGTGGTGATGATGCTGCGCATCCAGCTCGAGCGCATGCGCGGCGGGTTCTTCCCCACGCTCCGCGAGTACGCGGCGTTCTACGGGCTCGACACCCCGCGCCTGGCCCGGGCCGCGCCGGGGGCGATCGTGATGCACCCGGGGCCGATCAACCGCGGCGTGGAGATCATGGGGGAGGTCGCCGACGGGTCGGCCTCCGTCATCCTCGACCAGGTGACCAACGGGATCGCGGTGCGGATGGCCGTGCTCTACCTGCTGGCCGGAGGGAACCGTGAGCCTGCTCCTCAAGAACGCTAGGGTCGTCGATCCGGCCTCCGGTCTCGACGCGCCGCGCGACGTGCTCGTCGTCGACGGGAGGGTCGCCCGGGTCGCGGCCTCGATCCCCGCAGGAGAGGCGGCGGTCCTCGACCTCGCGGGGCTCGTCGTTTGCCCGGGGTTTCTGGACATGCACGTCCACCTGAGGGAGCCCGGCCACGAGTGGAAAGAGACGATCGCGACGGGAACGCGCGCCGCGGCCGCGGGGGGATTCACCGGGGTCGCATGCATGCCCAACACAGAGCCGCCGATCGACTCCCGCTCGGTGGTCGAGTTCGTCCTGGCGCAGGCCCGCGAGCACGGGGTCGTGCCCGTCTATCCGATCGGCTGCGTCTCGAAGGGGCAGGAGGGGCAGGAGCTCGCCGAGATGGGGGACATGGCGATCGCCGGAGCGCGCGGCTTCTCGGATGACGGGAAGCCGGTCGCCTCGGCGGGGCTGATGCGCCGGGCGCTCGAGTACGCGACGATCTTCGACCTCCCGGTCATCGACCACTGCGAGGAGCCCACGCTCGTGGCCGGCGGGGTCGTGCACGAGGGGGCGGTGTCGACGCGGCTCGGTCTCGCCGGGTGGCCGGGCGTCGCCGAGGACGTCATGGTCCAGCGCGACATCCTGCTCGCGGAGTACACGGGCGGCCACGTTCACATCGCGCACATGTCGACCGGGCGGGCGGCGGAGCTGGTGCGGCGCGCGAAGGCGGCGGGGATCCGCGTCACCTGCGAGGTGACGCCGCACCACCTCGTCCTCACCGACGAGGCCGTGGCGGGGTACGACCCCGACGCGAAGATGAATCCGCCGCTGCGCGCCGAGGAGGACCGCGAGCGTCTCCTCGCAGCGCTCTCCGACGGAACCGTCGATGCGATCGCCACCGACCATGCGCCGCACCATGCCGACGAGAAGTGCGTGGAGTTCTCGCGGGCGCCGTTCGGTGTCGTCGGGCTCGAGACCGCGGTGTCGATCGGGCTCGACCGCCTCGTGCGCGGCGGGCGGGTCGATCTTTCCCGATTCGTCTCGCTGATGAGCACCGGACCGGCACGCGTTCTCCGACTGAACAAGGGGAGCCTGGCACCGGGCGCGGACGCCGACATCACCGTGCTCGATCTCGAGCGCCGCGTGAGGGTCGAGCCCGAGGAGTTCCGGTCCAAGAGCGCGAACACGCCGTTTTCGGGGTGGAGCCTCACCGGCGCCCCCGTCATGACCCTCGTCGCCGGCCGGATCGTGCACGACGCGCGCTGATCGGCCGCCCTTTGACCGCGATGCGCGTCCGTGCCCGCCGGGTCCTCGTGATCGCGAACCCGGCCGCGGGCTTGACCCGCCGCCGCAACGCAGGGGAGCAGGCCGCGCGCGGAGCCAAGCGCGCGGGGGCCTTCGTCGAGCTTCACGTCACCTCCGGCCCGGGAGACGCAACGGCCGCCGCGTCCCGGGCGAAGGGCGCGGGCTTCGATCTCGTGCTCGCCGCCGGGGGGGACGGCACGGCTCACGAGGCGGCCAACGGCCTCGCGGGCAGCGGCGTTCCCCTGGGCATTGCCCCGGCGGGCACGATGAACCTCCTCGCGCGCGTCCTCGACGTGCCGCTCGATCCCGCGCTCGCCGCGGAGCGGCTGGCGGAGGGCTCGGGACGCCTGCCGATGCGGCCCGGCCGCGCCGCGGGGCGGCTCTTCCTGCTCATGGCCGGAGCCGGGTTCGACGCGTGGGTGCTACGGGAGCTGCTCAGCCGCGTGAGGGGGAAGATCCGTTTCCGGGACTACACGCGCGGCGCGCTCAAGGGTTTGTGGACCTTTCCGTTTCCGGAGCTTTCGATCGAGACCGACGCCGGGACCTTCGGCGGCCACTCGGCGATCGTGGGGCGCGCGCCCCTCTACGGCGGGTTCCTCCGGCCGACGCCCCACGCCCGCCTCGACGCGACGTCTCTCGAGATGTGCGCGCTGTCCGGAGGCCCGGTCCGGCTCGCCGTCCAGCTCGCGCGGATGTGGTCGGGCGCGCACGGCGGCCGGAGCGGAGCGGTGCTCGCCGAGACCTCGCGCGTGACGATTCGCTCGGAGCGCGCCGACCTTCCGTACCAGCTCGACGGGGAGCTTCACGGCGTCCTCCCCGTGGACATCGACGTCGCGCAGACGCCGATCGTGCTCGCGCGGCCGTCGCGTTGACGGACGATCCCCGTCCGGCGGACAATCGTGACGATGGCGACCGTCGGCGTGCCCGTGTTCCGGACGGAGATCCCCGGCATCCCGCTCCTGGCGCGGGGGAAGGTCCGCGACGTCTACGACCTCGGGTCGTCGCTGCTCCTGGTGGCGTCCGACCGGCTCTCCGCTTTCGATTGCGTCTTCCCCGACCCGATTCCCGACAAGGGGAAGGTGCTCAACCAGATCTCCGCGTTCTGGTTCGAGCGCACCCGCGGCGTGGTGCAGAATCACGTCCTGTCGGCCCGCGTGGACGAGTTCCCGGAAGCGCTCCGCGCGCATCGCGAGGTTCTCGCGGGACGATCCACGCTGGCGATGAAGCTCCGGATGGCCCCGGTCGAGTGCGTGGCCCGCGGGTACCTGGCGGGGTCCGGGTGGAAGGAGTACCGGGAGCGAGGGTCGATCTGCGGCGTGGCGCTGCCCCGCGGCCTGCGCGAGTCCGACGCTCTGCCGCACCCGATCTTCACCCCGGCGACCAAGGCCGCCGAAGGCCACGACGAGAACGTCTCCTTCGATGCGGTCGTGGCGGCGGTCGGCGGGGAGGCGGCCGAGCGCCTGCGCTCCCTCACGCTGCGCCTCTACGCCGAGGCTTCGGCGTACGCTTCGGAGCGCGGGATCCTCGTCGCCGACACCAAGTTCGAGTTCGGGTTCGACCGCGAGGGCGCCCTCCGGATCGCGGACGAGATGCTCACGCCGGACTCGTCCCGGTTCTGGCCCGCCGCGAGCTACGCGCCGGGGGGGCCGCAGCCCTCGCTCGACAAGCAGTTCGTGCGCGACTACGTCGAGTCGATCGGGTGGGACAAGCGGCCGCCGGCCCCCGGCCTTCCGGCCGACATCATCGCGGGCCTTCGCGAGCGCTATCTGGAGATCTTCCATCGCGTAACCGGCCGATCGCTGGCCGACTGACACACCAGGTCCGTCGCCGGGATGAAGGTGACGAATTCGCGCCGGAGATGACGGTTCCGGCACGCCCGGCCCACGACTTGCAATGTTTTCCCGGGGAACGCATCTTGCACTTCGTCCGGCCGGTTTCGGTTTGACGGTCCTGCGCGCCCGGTGTTACGATCCGGTGCTTTTTCGGGCGCGATCGACGCGTTATGTCGATCCTTCGGGTCGTCAGACCTCCTGTGAAGATAAGGACGCGAACGGGGCGTCCGTGCGGTCGGGGCGTGTAAGGGAGGCGAGATGCCGAGGAAGTTCTACACGATCTTCATCCTTCCCCACGCGCACGCGCGCTTCCGGAAGCTGCACGTCTCGGCGAATTTCATCCTCGCGGTGTCGATCGTCGGCAGCGTGATCGCCGGCGCGGCGGCGCTCGCCCCACACCTCTTCTTCAAGACGAAGGCGCTCGCCGAGCAGATCGCGGCGGTCGAGGCCGAGAACAACCAGCTTCGACAGGACAAGGTGCAGTACGAGGCCTCGCTCGCGCACATGGGCGAGCAGCTGACGGCGATCGAGGGGGTCGCGGGCAAGCTCGCCCAGGCGGTCGGCCTGCGCGACCTCCCGTCCGGACGTCCTGCCGGCGGCGTCGGTCCGGTCGCGCCGTTCAAGTCGGAGTTCTTCGGCGAGGAGAGCGCGGCTCTGACCAAGCGGATGCAGAACCTCGACGCCTCCTTCGGCCGTCTCGAGCAAGCGTGGGACGAGCGCCTCAAGGTGCTGGCCTCGACACCGAACCTCCAGCCCGTCGGCGGGTTCTTCTCCGACGGGTTCGGCTGGCGCACCGATCCGATCGACGGATCCCGCGAGTTCCACAAGGGGATCGACATCGTGGCCGCGCCCGGAACGCCGGTGCACGCCGCGGCGGACGGCCTCGTGACCACCGCCGGGCGGACCGCGGGGTACGGCTCGATGATTCAGCTCTCGCACGGGTACGGGATGGCGACCCGTTACGGCCATCTCAGCAAGCTCCTGGTGACGCCGGGCCAGCGCGTCAAGCGCGGCGACGTGATCGGGCTCGTCGGATCCTCCGGCCGCTCGACCGGCCCGCATCTCCACTACGAGGTGTTCCGCGCCGGCAACCAGGTCGACCCGCGTAAGTTCCTCGGCGACACGATCTTCTAGCCCTCCGCCGCCGGGGTGAGCCTCCTGCTACCCTCGGAGGATGAGCTCCGACGATCCCGTCGATCTGGATCCGGAGGTCGTGAAAGACCCCGTTCCGGACGACGAATCCCGCGACATCGAGCCGGCGCAGCCGGAGGACGGGGGGCCCGCGCCCGCGGGGTCCACGGGCCGCGACCTGGTCCCCGCCGATCCGTTCCGCCGGTACATGGCGGAGATCCGGCGCTACCCGCCGCTGACGCGCGAGGAGGAGCAGGCACTCGCGCGCCGGTACCGCGAAACCGGCGATCGCGAGGCCCTCGCCCGGCTGATCACGGCCAACCTGATGTTGGTCACGCGGATCGCGCTGTCGTTCCGGCGTGCCGCGCGGAACCTGCTGGACCTGGTGCAGGAGGGCAACCTCGGGCTGCTCGCCGCCATCGAGCGGTTCGACCCGGATCTCAACGTGCGCCTGCCGACGTACGCCGCCTGGTGGGTGCGGGCCTACATCGTCAAATTCCTCCTCGACAACGTGCGCCTGGTCCGGGTCGGCACGACCAACGCGCGGCGCAAGCTCCTGCGCAACCTGCGGCAGGAGAAGGCGAAGCTCGAATCGCGCGGCATCGAGGTCGGCCCGAAGATGCTCGCCGCGCACTTCGGCGTGTCGGAGAACGACGTCACCGACGTCGAGAAGGCGCTCCACGCCCGGGACGTCTCCCTCGACGCGCCGCTCGGGGACGACGAGGACCGCACGCGCGGCGACGTCTTCGCCGCGACGGGGCCCAGCGTCGAGGAGGACGTCGCGCGCCGCGAGCTCCAGCAGAAGGTCCAGGCGGCCATCGCGAAGTTCCGCGTCGCGCTCTCCGAGCGCGAGCGGGCGATCCTGGACGAACGGCTGCTCGCGGAGGAGCCGGCGACCCTGCAGGCGATCGGCGAGCGGTTCGGGACGACCCGCGAGGCGGTGCGGCAAGCGGAATCGCGGCTGATGGCGCGCCTCAAGGCGTTCCTCCAGGAGGAGATCGGCGGCGTCGCGTCGATCCGGGTCGGTCCCGCGTAGCTTCGCCGGCGGCGTGCACTAGAATGCCCGCCGGTCTCCGCACGCATCCGATCGGGAGCGCTCATGACCTCCACTCGAACGACCCTCGCGGCCGCGTCGCTTCTCGGAGCGGCCCTCCTGTCCTGCGGCTCGTGCGCCGCGGAGAAGAAGCCCGCCAAGGATCCGCACGCCGAGGTGGCGCAGCAGGTGCGTCTCGCGGAGTCGTACTTCGGCGGGGGGCGGGTCTCCGAGGCGCTCGAAGTCCTCCAGAAGGCGATCGAGAAGGAGCCGGCCAACGCCTCGCTCCGGAACTACTACGGGCAGCTGTGCTTCATGGCCGGACGCCACGACGACGCGGAGAAGGCGTTCCAGAAGGCGCTCGAGATCGATCCCTACATGACCGACGCCCGCAACAATCTCGGCTCCGTCTACGATTCCACGGGGCGGAAAGACCTCGCGGAGCAGCAGTACAAGAAGGCCCTCGAGGACACGGCCTACCCGACCCCCGAGAAGGTCTGCCTCAACCTCGGGCAGCTCTACGCCTCGCAGGGGCGAACCGAGGAGGCGATCACGCAGTACCGGCGCGCCGTCGAGATCAACCCCAAGTATTGGCGGGGGCATTTCGAGCTCGCCTCGGCGCTCGACAAGGGCGGGAAGCTCGAGGAGGCGGCTCGCGAGTACGAGGTGGCGCTCCCCGATTACAAGGGGAGCGGCGAGTACCACTACCGGCTCGGCCTCGTCTACATGAAGCTCGGCCGGCCGGAGAAGGCCCGCGAGCACTTCACCCTGTGCGGCCAGCTCGCTCCGGGCAGCGAGAACGCGTCGAAGGCCTTCGAGCTGCTCAAGATGATTCCGTAGACGATGGTCTTCGGCGCGATCAAGAAGCTCGTCGCCGGGCTCGCGAAGACGCGCGAGGGCATCGCCACCACGCTGCGCGCGACCTTTCAGGCGACGCGGGTCGACGAGGAGGTCTTAGACGAGCTCGAGGCGGCGCTCCTCCAGGCGGACCTCGGGCCGTCGCTCGCGGCCGAGGTCGTGGAGGCCGTCCGCCGCGAGGCCAAGGCGTCCGCCCTGGACGGCGACGGATTGCGGCGCGCCCTCAAGCGCACGCTCCTCTCCGCGGCCGGGACAGGGAGCGCCTCGCCCGAGCCGCCGCCTCCGCCACCGCGCGTCGTCTTCATCGTCGGTGTGAACGGCGGAGGGAAGACGACGACGATCGGCAAGCTCGCGGCGCGGGAGCGTGCGGCCGGGCGATCGGTGGTCGTCGTCGCCGCCGACACGTTCCGGGCGGCGGCCATCGATCAGCTGGAGCGATGGGCGGAGCGCGCGGGTGTCGAGGTCATCCGGCACCGCGAGGGAGCCGACCCGTCGGCCGTCGTCTTCGACGCGCTGCGCGCGGCCCGGACGCGCGGGGTCGACACGGTGCTCGTGGACACCGCGGGGCGGCTCCACACGAAGGCGCCGCTGATGGCGGAGCTCGAGAAGATGGCCCGCGTGGCGGGCCGGGAGATCCCCGGCGCCCCGCACGAGGTGCTCCTCGTCCTCGACGCGACGACGGGGCAGAACGGGCTGCAGCAGGCGCGGGAGTTCACGCGCGCGGTGCGCGTCACCGGCGTGGTGCTCACCAAGCTCGACGGCACCGCGAAGGGGGGCGTGGCTCTCGGGATCAGGCAGGCCCTCGACGTTCCGATCCGGTACGTCGGCGTCGGGGAGTCGACCGACGACCTGCTCGACTTCGATCCCGAGTCGTACGTCGAGGGGCTGCTGGGCGAGGCGGGGGGAGAGTGACCGACGCGGGATGGATGTCCCAGGCGTTGGCGCTGGCGGCGCTCGCCGAGGGGGCGACCCATCCCAACCCGCTCGTCGGCTGCGTCGTGGTCAAGGACGGCGCGCTCGTCGGCCGCGGCATTCACCGCGCGGCGGGGGAGCCGCACGCCGAGGTCGCAGCGCTCGCCGAGGCGGGCGCGAGAGCGCGAGGGGCTGCGCTCTACGTGAACCTCGAGCCGTGCGCGCACCACGGCCGCACGCCGCCGTGCGCCGAGGCCATCGTCGCTGCGGGGGTCGCGCGCGTGGTCGCGGCGATCTCCGATCCCAATCCGATGGTCGACGGTCGCGGGCTCGCGACGCTTCGCGCGGCGGGAATCGCCGTCGAGACAGGGCTGCTCGAGGCCGAGGCCCGGGCGCTCAACGCGCCGTTCCTGAGCCTCCACCTTCGCAAGCGCCCCGCGGTGACCGTCAAGGCCGCCCAGTCGCTCGACGGCCGGATCGCGGCGCGCGCGGGCAGCTCGACCTGGATCACCGGTGAGGCGTCGCGCCGGTTCGCCCACCGCCTGCGCCTCGCCCACGATGCCGTTCTCGTGGGCGCGGGGACGATCCGTGCCGACGACCCGGCCCTCACCGTGCGCCTCCCGGGAATCACCGCGCCGCGGCTCCGGGTCGTCCTGTCGGCCACGGGAGAGATCGATCCGGCGGCGCGCGTGTTCACGGTCACGCCGCCCTCCGAGCCGAGAACGCGCGTCTACGTGCCGCGCGCCGCGCGCGACCGCGCGGCGGCTCTCGGCTCCGTCGCCGACGTCGTCCCGGTCGGCGGGGGCCCGTCCGGGATCGACGTCGGGGAGGTCCTCTTCGATCTCGCGGCGGTCGGCATCCGCTCGGTTCTCGTCGAGGGGGGCGGGCGGACGATCGCGGCGTTCGTCACGGCGGGTCTCGCGGACCAGGCCGCGCTGTTCGTGGCACCGTCCTGGATCGGGGAGCGGGGCGCGACGCCGGTCCTCGATCTCCCCGCCGCGGACGCGCCGGCCAAGGCACTGCGCCTCGACGTCCGCCGGTCGATCCCGATCGGGCGCGACCGGCTGTTGCTGGCCACGGTGTCTCGGGACTAGATGTTCACCGGATTGATCGAGACGCAGGGCCGCATCGCGCGCGTGACGCGCACGCCGGGAGCGGCGCGACTGGCGATCCGGTCACCGCTTCCGACCGCGGAGATGCGCGAGGGGGAGAGCGTCGCCGTCGACGGCGTTTGTCTCACCGTGTCCGCGCTCCGGAAGGACGTCTTCGAGGCCGATGCGATCGCCGAGACGCTTCAGCGCTCGACTCTCGGCCGTCTTGCAGCCGGGGACACGGTCCATCTCGAGCGTGCGCTGGCGTTGGGGGACCGCCTCGGCGGGCACCTCGTCCAGGGGCACGTGGACGGGGTCGGCCGCGTGATCTCGCTGACCCGGCGCGGGGGAGACATCCGGCTCCGGGTCGCGCTGCCCGCCGACCTCCGGCGCTACGTGGCGGAGAAGGGCTCGATCGCCCTCTCCGGCGTCTCCCTGACGGTGGCGAACGTCCTCCCGGCCGGCCTCGAGGTCGCTCTGATCCCGGAGACGATCGAGCGGACGCGCCTCGGCGCGCTGGCCCCGGGGGATCGGGTCAACGTGGAGGTCGATCTGCTCGCGCGGTATCTTGAGAGACTCGTCGGCGACCGCGGCCCCAAACCGGGCCGCCACCGGCCGCGAGCAGGACGGACATGACGACGGACGACGCACGACCGCGATTTGCATCCGTGGGCGAGGCGATCGACGCCTTGCGCCAGGGGAAGCTCATCGTGATCCTCGACGACGAGGATCGCGAGAACGAGGGAGACCTGGCCTGCGCCGCGGAGTTCGTCACTCCCGAGATCGTCAACTTCATGGCCACCCACGCGCGGGGACTCATCTGCATGCCGATGACGCCCGAGCGTCTCGACGAGCTCCAGATCCCTCCGATGGTCCACGAGAACACGGCGCGCCGGGGGACGGCGTTCTGCGTCTCGATCGAGGCGCGGCACGACGTGACGACCGGGATTTCCGCCGCCGACCGCGCGCGCACGGTCCGCGTGGCCGTGGACCCGGCGACGCGACCCGAGGACCTCGCACGCCCCGGCCACGTGTTCCCGCTTCGCGCGCTCGCGGGCGGCGTGCTCAAGCGCGCGGGCCACACCGAGGCGATCGTCGATCTGTGCCGCCTTGCGGGCCTCAGACCGGCGGGGCTGATCTGCGAGATCATGAACGCCGACGGCACGATGGCGCGCCTCCCGGAGCTGGTCGCGTTCGCGCGCGCCCACGGCCTCGGCCTCCTGACGATCGCCGACCTGATCCGCCACCGGATGAGCACCGAGCGCCTGGTCACGCGGGTCGCCTCCCCGCAGCTCCCGACCGAGCGCGGCGCCTGGACGATCCACGCCTTCCACACCGAGCTCGAGGACCGCACGCACGTCGCGCTCGTGATGGGCGATCCCCAGCCGCACGAGGCCACGCTCGTCCGGGTCCACTCGGAGTGCCTGACCGGCGACGTGTTCGGCTCGACCCGATGCGACTGCGGCGCGCAGCTCCATCGCGCGATGGAGATCATCGAGCGGGAGGGGAAAGGGGCCATCCTCTACCTCCGCCAGGAAGGGCGGGGGATCGGCCTCGCCAACAAGCTCCGGGCGTACGAGCTCCAGGACCGGCACCACAAGGACACGGTCGAGGCGAACGTCGCGCTCGGGTTCGGCGCCGACATGCGCGACTACGGCGTCGGCGCGCAGATCCTCTACGACCTGGGCATCAGGCGCCTCCGGCTGATGACGAACAACCCGGGGAAATACGTCGCCCTCAAGGGGTACGGTCTCGAGATCGTTGAGCGCGTGCCGCTCGAATCGCCGCCCGGATCGGACAACCGGTCCTACCTCGAGACCAAGAAAGCGAAGATGGGGCACCTGCTCTCGGGGGTGTAACCTCCCGCGCGATGCGCCCCGCCCCAAAACCGAAAGCGTCGCTCCTGCCGTGGATCGCGCTCGCGATCCTGGCGGTCGTTCCGTACCTGACCGCGCTTCCGGACCCGATCCTCCACGACGATCGCGTGCTGCTCCGCAACAACGCGTGGATCGCCTCACAGGCGAACGCCGTCACCGTCTTCGGCCACGATTTCTGGTTCGGGACCGGACGGGCCAGGAGCGATCTCTACCGGCCGGTGACGATCCTCTCGCTCGCCTGGAACTCCCGGCTGAGCGACAGCCCGATGTCGTTTCGGGCGGTCAACAGTGCGCTCCATGCGGGCGTGACGCTGTGCGTGGCGTGGGTGCTCAGTCTTCTTCTCTCGGTGCCGGACGGTGATCGATCGCCGCCACCGGTCGCGGCGTGGATCGGCGCCGCGGTGTTCGCGGTGCATCCGCTGGCCAGCGAAGCCGTTCTCTGGATCGTGGGGCGAGCGGAGATGCTCGCCGCGGGCTTCGGCCTGCTCGCCTTCGGACTCTTCATTCGACTCGGACGGCGGCAGGATCTCGGCGGCGGAGCCCTCGCCCTCTCTGCGACTCTCTTCTTCCTTGCGCTGTGCTCCAAGGAGAGCGCGGCCGCGTGGCTCGTCATCGGGGCGATCTGGTGCGTCGTCCGCTCTTCGTCGATAGAAACGCCACGACCGATGCTGATCGCGCGCTCGACCGCCTACGCAGGAGCATTCGGCCTCTTCTTCGTGCTGCGGACGTCATGCGTCGGCTGGGGAAAGGTGGCGACGGTGTTCGTGGACAACCCGCTCGTCGCGGCGGGAACGCTCACGCGCTGGGCGAACGCGGTCCTCCTCCTCGGCTTCTACGCGATCAAGGCGATCTTTCCCATCCGGCTGAGCATCGACTGGGCGTTCGATGAGATTCCCGTCGTTCCGCTCGTCCCGTGGGGCGGGCTCGCTGCAGTGCTTCTCCTGGTCATGTGGGGAGGAGTAGCGGCGCTGCTCTGGCGCCGGTCCAGATTGGGGACATTCCTCTTCCTGTTCTTCCCCGCGGGATTCGCGGTCACGGGCAACATCGTCACGACGATCGGGACGAACTTCGCCGAGCGGCTCGCCTACCTGCCGCTCGTCGGCTTCTGCGGACTCGCGGGGTACGCCCTGGCCTCCCTCGGCTGGAGCCGCCGCGCGATCACCGCGTGCGTCGCCGCTCTCGTCGTCCTTTGGGGTGCGCGCACAGCCGCACGCGGTCTCGATTACCGCAGCGCCGAGGCGCTCTACGCCGCGACCGCGCGCGCAACCCCTCGCGCGGTGAAGAGCCTGGTCTCCCTCGGCCTCGTTCGATTGCACACGGCGGGGCGCCCCGACCTCGCGATCCCGCCGCTCGAGCGCGCGGTCGCCATCTGGCCCGACTATCCGCGTGCCCTGAATCTTCTCGCGGAGGCCTACGCGCGCACCGGCGACGACGAGCGCGCGCGCGACTACGCGGCGCGCGCGGAGGCGGCTGCGGCGAAGCTGCGGGAGATGTTCAACCCCGGGGCGGGCTCGCCGGGCGCCGAGGGCGACCCGCCCTCGCGTTAAGATTCCGCGTGAGTGCAGGCCGATCGGCGCTAGACATCACAAGGACCGGCAAAAAATGAAGTTCTCGCAATCCGTGGGTGGGGCGATCATCTAGCAGCGTCGTTCTACAACGGAGACTAGGCCGAGCACCGATGCGTAAGCAGTACTACTTCCGACCTTCCCCACGAGGACTGCTCGCGTGGGACGTTGACCGGCTCGTTCGACTCTCCGCGGCCTTCCCGAGAAAGCTCGTCGCACTGACGGACATTCGGGAACTGGACCAGGACTGGTGCGGGGCGGATGAGCGGCGGACGTGGCGGGACGTTGTCGAGCACGTGAAGCTGATCGAGGAGGCGGATCTGACCTTCCCGATCATTCTCTCCGCGACCGGCGAGGTGATGGACGGCCGGCATCGCGTGGCGAAAGCTCTCGTCTTGAACAGGACGGAAATCGAGGCGGTTCAGTTCGAGCGCGACCCCGAGCCCGATTTCGTCGGCCGGGGCCCGGAGGATCTTCCGTACTGAACCGGCACGCTCGGACCCATGCGCTAGCATGGCCCGGATGTTCGACGCACTCTCCCAGCGCCTCCAGGGCGTGTTCGACACGCTGCGCGGTCAGCCGCGCGTCACCGAGGAGATCCTCGAGAAGACGCTGCGCGAGATCCGGATCGCGCTCCTCGAGGCGGACGTCAACCTCGGCGTCGTCCGGGCCCTGCTCGACGGCGTGCGCGCCAAGGCACTCGGGGAGAGCGTCCTCAAGAGCCTCACGCCGGGCCAGCAGGTCGTCAAGATCGTCCGCGACGAGCTCGCGGCGCTGCTCGGCGCTCCCGAGGCGTCGCGGCTGAAGTTCGCGTCGCAGCCGCCGACGATCGTCCTGATGGTCGGGCTGCAAGGCTCGGGAAAGACGACGACGACCGCCAAGCTCGGCCTCTGGCTCAAGAAGGCCGGCCGGTTCCCGTACCTCGTGCCCGTCGACGTCTACCGCCCCGCGGCGATCGAGCAGCTCGTCCGCGTCGGGACCTCGGCCGGCCTGAAGGTGCACGCGCACGACGGGTCCGCCAAGCCGCTGGCCATCGCCAAGGACGCAGTCGCCGAGGCGCGGCGCAGCGGGTACGACACCGTACTCGTCGACACCGCGGGACGGCTGCACATCGACGACGCGCTCATGGAGGAGCTTTCCGGCCTCAAGGCGGCGCTCGATCCGCAGGAGATCCTTTTCGTCGCCGACGCGATGACCGGGCAGGACGCGGTGCGCTCCGCGGGCGAGTTCCAGAAGGCGCTGTCGCTGACCGGCATCGTGCTCACGAAGATGGACGGCGACGCGCGCGGCGGCGCGGCGCTGTCGATCCGCCACGTCACCTCGGTGCCGATCAAGTTCGTCGGGACCGGCGAGCGCCCCTCGGAATTCGAGCCGTTCCACCCGGACCGGATGGTGGGGCGGATTCTCGGGATGGGAGACGTCCTCGGTCTGATCGAGAAGGCCCAGGACGCCGTGGACCTCGAGCAGGCGGCGGCCCTCGAGAAGAAGCTCCGCAAGAACCAGTTCACCCTCCAGGACTTCCGCGACCAGCTCCGCACGCTCCAGAAGATGGGGCCGCTCTCGGGGGTCCTCTCGATGCTCCCGGGAATGGGCGCGCTCAAGGACGTCGATCTCGACGACGGCAAGCTCGCCGGTGTCGTCGCCCTCGTCGACTCGATGACTCCGGCGGAGCGGGAGCGCCCCGAGATCCTCAACGGGAGCCGGAAGAAGCGGGTCGCCCGCGGCTCGGGGCGGAGCGTCCAGGAGCTCAACCAGCTGCTCAAGCAGTTCGCCCAGATGAAGCGGATGATGAAGCAGGTCCAGGCGGCCCGCGCCGGCCGCCGGGGGTTCCGGATGCCGTTTTTCGGCCGTTAGCCCGCAATTCCGGGAGACCCTCGGTCTTTTCCCTTCGGGCTGCTATATTGTTGCTTTTGCTGACGCTTCTGTCAGGAGGAGAGCGCACGTGCTCAAGATTCGCCTGAGACGGATGGGGTCGCGCCAGGATCCCTTCTACCGGGTCGTGGTCTCCGAGTCCCGGAGGACGCCGCAGAGCCGGTTCGTCGAAACTCTCGGTACGTACAACCCGGGGACCAAGCCCGAGACGATCAAGCTCGACGTCGCCAAGGCGGAATCGTGGATCCAGAAGGGGGCCCACCCTTCGGAGACGGTGCGCAGCCTGATCGCCAAGGCGAAGGAAGCCCACGCCTGATCCCGTAAGCGCCGTATCCCGGCCCGAGGACGCGACCATGAAGGAGTTGCTCGAGCTGATGGCGAAGGCGCTCGTCGATTCGTCGGAGGGGGTCGAGGTCACCGAAGCGCCGGACGGCGGCGACGCGGTCCGTCTGGAGCTCAAGGTCGCCCCGGGCGACATCGGAAAAGTGATCGGCAAGCAGGGCCGGACGGCGAAGGCCCTCCGTACCATCGTTGCGGCTGCGGGTGCGAAAGGCGGCAAGCGCGTGCTTCTCGAGATCATCGAATGAGCGCACCGGGGCTCGAGGTGGCCGTCGGGCGCGTGACCGGCTTCCGGGGCACCGGGGGCGAGGTGACCGTGCGCGTGGCCTCGGGAGACGCCGGATTCTGGACCGGCATGCGCCGCGTCCGTCTGCGGCGGGGGGATGCCGATTGCGGCCCCGCTCCCGCCGAGATCGAGAGCGCGCGCGCGTACCGCGACCGGCTTGTGCTCAAGCTCCGCGGGATCGACGATCCGGGCGCCGCTTCCGCCCTTCGCGGCGCCGAGGTGATCGCCGGCGGGGACGACGTCCCGAGCCTTCCCGACGGCGTCTACTGGGTTTCTCGCCTGATCGGTGCCCTCGTGGTCGAGGAGGACGGCGCACCGGTCGGACGCGTGGAAGAGGTGACCCCCACCGGAGGGACCGACCTGCTGGTCGTCCGCGACGCCGGCGGCGCCGAGATCCTCATCCCGCTGGCGTGCGAGATCGTGATCGCCGTCGACGACGCGTCCCGGACGATTCGCGTGAAACTTCCCGAGGGTCTGCGCGATCTCAACGCGCGGCCGGAATCCGCGGAGGGCGTGCGCGCGTGATCTTCGACGTCGTGACGCTGTCGCCGTCGATGTTCCAGGGCCCGCTGGACGAGGGGATCCTCGCCCGCGCGCGCCGGTCCGGGACGGTCGCGGTGCGCGTGCACGATCTCCGGCAGTGGGGGGTCGGCCCGCAGCGGCAGGTCGACGACGCGCCGTTCGGCGGCGGGCCGGGCATGGTCCTCAAGCCCGAGCCGATGTTCGACGCGGTCGCGTGGATCCGCGAGCGCACGCCCGCGGCGCGCGAGCGCGTCCTGCTGATGGCCCCGCAGGGCGTGCCCTTCGACCGCGCGGCGGCGTTCCGCTTGGCGGCCGGCTACGACCGGTTGATCCTCCTGTGCGGACGCTATGAGGGGATCGACGAGCGGGTACGCACCGCCCTTGCGGACGAGGAGATCTCGGTCGGGGACGTGGTGGTCAGCGGCGGCGAGCTTCCGGCCCTGATGGTCATCGACGCCGTCGCCCGGCAGATTCCCGGAGTCCTCGGGAACGCCCTGTCCGCCGCGCAGGACTCCTTCGAGGCGAGCGGTCTCGACTGGCCGAGCTACACGCGCCCGAAGGAGTACCGCGGTCACGCCGTCCCCGAGGTCCTGACCTCCGGGGATCACGCCGCGGTCGACGCCTGGCGGCGGAGCGCCGCCGCGACGGCGACGCGCACGAAGCGTCCGGATCTGATGGAGGCCACGAGTCATTCGCCCGCGCCGCGCGGGCGCCAGAGAGGTCGGTCATGAGTGTCATTCGCGCGATCGAGGCCGAAGGCCTCAAGAAGGACGTCCCCACCTTCCGCTCCGGCGACCGTGTGAAGGTCCACGTCCGGGTCGTGGAGGGGGACAAGTCCCGCATCCAGATCTTCGAGGGCGACGTCATCGGCCGCCGCAGCGGAGGGGGATCGCGGGCCACCTTCACGGTCCGGAAGACCTCCGGCGGCGTCGGCGTGGAGCGGATCTTCCCGATCCACTCCCCGATCGTCGAGCGGATCGAGGTCGTCCGTCTCGGCAAGGTGCGCCGGGCCAAGCTGTACTTCCTGCGAGAGCGTGCCGGGAAGAAGGCCCGCATCCAGGAGCTCCGCGAGCGGTAGGTGGCGATGGCCTTCGACCGCGAGAAAGCCTTCGCCAACGCGGAGCGCCTCTTCAAGCAAGCCAAGGCTCGCGAGGCGATCGACGAGTGCCGGCGCATCGCCGACGATGCGCCCCGGGATCTGCTCGTCCTCAATCGGGTCGGAGACCTGCTCGCGCGCTGCGGGCGCCCCGTCGAGGCGATCGGCTACTACGAGAAGATCGCGGAGCAGTTCTCCGCCTCCGGCTTCTACCCGAAGGCGATCGCGATCCTGAAGAAGATCGTCAAGGTCGACCCCGCGCGGACCGAGGTGCTCGTCCGGCTCGGCGAGCTCAATCTCAAGCAGAAGCTCCCCGGCGAGGCGCGCCCCTGGCTCCTCCAGGCCGCGGACGCCTACACGAGGGCCAAGCAGTTCCCCAACGCGCGCGGCGTGTACGAGCGCCTCGTCGCGGCCGAGCCCGATGAGCTGACCCACGCCGTGCGGCTGTCGCAAGCGCGCGCGGCCGAGGGGGACACCGAGCGCGCCGGGCGCGAGCTGATCGCGCTCGGTGTGCGGATGGTCTCGGGCGGTCGCGCGGAGGAGGCGGAGCAGCTCTTCCGGCAGGCGCTCGCACTGCTGCCCGGCCGCCCCGAGCCGTTGCTCGGGCTGGCGCGCGTCGCCGCGGCAGCGGGGCGCGTCGACGACGCGCTGCGCCTGGCCGACGAGGCGTGGGCGCAGGTCGCGGGGGCGGATGCCGCCGTCGACGAGGTGCTCGTGCTCTTCGAGCGTCTCGGCGCCGACACGCGTTCCGCGGCGCTCCTGCGCGACGAGCGGTCGGACGCGCTCAGCGACGACGCGGTCGAGCAGGCCGTCCGGACGGCGCGCGCGCGGGACGCGTCCGACGAGATCTGGACGCGGCTGACGCCGCTTCTGGATCGCTGGCTCGCCGCCAAGCGATTCGACCGGGCCGCGCAGCTGCTCGAGTGCATCGGCCGCGTCGACGACTCCCTGCAGCTCCGCGCGTTCGAGGCGATCGTGTCGCTCCGGCGCAACGAGGGGAACAAGCACCACGCCGCGCGCGCGATCGAGCGCCTGGTCCGGGCGTATTCCGCGCAGGGGCTGCAGGAGCGGGTGGACGAGCACCTGTCGGTGCTGGCCTCGCTGGATCCCGCTTCCCCGATGCTGCTGGTCGGCCGTCCCCCGCAGGATCCCCGGCAACCCGCCCCGGAGCGGGCGGCATCCCCGGGCGCACCGGCGCCAGGGCCGTTGGACGCGCCCCCCGCGGTTCCGGCGAGCCCGGCGGACGAGGAGTTCGTCAGCGGCCACCTGACCGAGGCCGAGGTCTTCGAGAAGTACGGGCTGGTCGCGGAAGCGTTCGCCCAGCTGCGCGAGGTCACCCAGCGCTTCCCGGGGCACGTCGCCGCCCAGACGCGGCTGGTGCAGTTCCTCAGGACGCGCTCGGATCGCGACGCCCTTCGCGATGCGCTCGTGGCCCTCGCGATCGCGAAGAACGCGGACGGCGACGCCGACGGCGCCCGCCGCTGCGCCGACGAGGCGAGCCGGATCGGAGGGATCGCGGCGGACAGGCGCGCGGCTCTCACGCGGGCCGGGCTCCTCGCCGTCGAGCACGCTCAAACCCCCGACGCGCACGCCCGCGCGGCCGCGGCGCCGCACGCCGACCGGCCTCCGGCACAACCGCGGAAGGCCGCCGCCTCTCCCGCGTCCCCGCCACCCCCGGTGGCCGCAGCGCCCCCCGCCGCGGAGCCCCCCGCGCCCCGCGCGGCCGCACCGGCGCCCGCGGGTCCGATGTCGCGCGAGGAGGAGGACGAGCTCGAGATCCTGTTCGACGACGCGGGCGAGGCGGGGGCCTCCACCGCGGACGAGGCGGATCTCGACGAGATCGAGTTCTACCTCGGGCAGGGAATGGTGGCCGATGCGGCCACCCGCATCGCGGCTCTGCGCGCCGCGGGCCGCAAAGGGCCGCGGCTCGATCGGCTCGAGGCGCTGTCCCGCGGCGGCGCCGCGACCGCGGCGAGCGATGCGGAACGGGACGCGGTCGAGACGATCGTTCCGGATGCCTCGGACGAGCAGGACCTCGCCTCTCTCGCCGAGGTGCTCGACTCCGAGTTCGGCGGCGACCGGCCGTCCTCGGACGAGGGCGAAGAGCGCGACGCGGAGGCCTCGCCCCAGGAGGCCCTTGCGGCGTTCAAGGAGCACGTGTCGGCCCAGGTTGAGGGCGGCGACTTCCGGACGCACTACGATCTCGGCATCGCCTACAAGCAGATGGGGCTCGTCGACGACGCGTTCGAGGAATTCCGGCTCGCCAGCGGCTCTCCGGAACTGTACCGCGAGTCGTGCACGATGTTGGGACTGATGCACTGGGAGCGGGGCGAGGCGCAGCAGGCGATCCGTTATTACCGCGAGGCCCTCCGGGCGCCCGAGACGAGCGGGGAGTCGACCGCCGGGCTACGCTACGAGCTGGCGGAGATCCTCCTCGCCACCGGGGACCTCCGTGGCGCCTATGAGTTGTTCGTCGAAGTCCTGAACGCGGAGCCCTCGTACCGGGACGTCGCGGTCCGGGTCGACGAAATCCGGCTCCGCATGCGCAGCTGACCGCTCCCGTTTCGCCCGCGCTTCGGTCTGGTTATACTGCCATAGCGGCAAGGCCGTCGACGAACGGAAGAGGTATCGATGACCGCGCCACTGGCCCTCGTCTTCGACAGCGACCCGACGGTCCGTCGCAGCGTCACCGCGGCGCTCGCGTCCGCCGGCTTCGAGCCGATCGAGGCGGACACCCCGCAGGAGACGCTCGAAGCGCTCCGCGCGCGTCCGGTCGCCGCGGCGGTGCTCGGCATCGCCTCCTCGCGAGACGCGCTGTTCGACCTCGTCGGACGCGCCGTGCGGTTGCGGCCGGCTGCCGTCGTCGCCGTGCTCGACGCCGACGCGGCCGCGCGCTGGCCCGACGCGCTGCGCGCCGGCGCGTTCGAGGTGCTCCCGCGGCCTCCGCAGCCCGAGCCGCTCGCCATCTTCGCTGCCCGGGCGCTCTCGCAGCACCGGCTGCTCGACGAGCTGCGCCGGCTGCGCGCGTCCGGAGAAGGAGAGGGGGCGGGGGCGATCGTCGGACGGTCGGAGGCCGTCGCGACGCTGCGCCGCCGCATCACGCGCCTCGCCGAGGGGACGGCGCCGGTGCTGTTCGTGGGAGAGCGGGGGACGGGCCGAACGCACGCGGCGCGCGCGCTGGCCGCGCGCGGCGGCGGCGACGTCGAGGTGATCGACGCCGGAGCACCGGATGCGGAGGCCCTGCTCTTCGGAGGCGCGCGCGGCCCGGACCACGGAGCCCTGGAGGCGGAGCGCAGCGTTCACGTCGCCGGCGTCGACGCGCTCCCGTTTCAGGTGCAGGAGCGCCTGGCTGCGGCGATCGTCGCCGGCTCCGGCGCGGGCCGGGTCACGGCATCGACGGTCTACGAGCCGGCGGCACCGGCGGCCGAGGGGCGCCTGCATCCAAGCCTCGTGGCCGCGTTCGGCGGATCGGTCGTCCCGATCCCGCCTCTTCGCGAGCGGCGCGAGGACGTCGCGGTGCTCGCGCGGGCGTTCCTCGAGGGGCTGCGGCGGCTCAACGCGCTGCCTCCGATCGCGATCGCCCCGGACGCGCTGGCGCGGCTCGAAGCGTTCGCCTGGCCCGGAAACGTCCGGGACCTGCGCGACGCGGTCGAGACCGCCGTCATCCTCGTCGCCGACGGCACGCTCCGCGCCGCCGACCTGCCCCAAAACATCGCGGGGACGGCCGGAATCCAGGATTCCGGCGTGCGCGCCGACCGGCGGTTCCGCGAGGCCAAGCGCGGCGTCGTCGACGCGTTCGAGCGCGCGTATCTGACCGACCTGCTCGCGCGCCACCGCGGGAACGTCACCGGAGCGGCCGGCCACGCGGGCATGCTGCGCTCGGCGCTCCAGCGGCTGCTCCGCAAGCACGACCTCCAGTCCGCCGCGTTCCGCGACGGCCCGGGCCCGCCGGGCGGCCGCGGATCGGCGTGAGCGAGGACCCCCCGGTCTGGCGTCTGCTGATCGACCCGCCGCAGGACGGCGCCTGGAACATGGCGGTCGACGAAGCGATCCTCGAAGCCGCCGCGAGCGCCTCCGAGCCGGTGCTGCCGACGGTGCGCCTCTACGCTTGGGCTCCCGCGGCGCTCTCCTTGGGCCGCTTCCAGCAGGCCGCCGGGGCGCACGATCCGGCGTACCTCGCGGCCGAGGGGATCGATCTCGTGCGCCGGCCGACCGGAGGCGACGCCGTGCTCCACGAGGACGAGCGCACGTTCGCCGTCGTCGGTGCGACGCGGTCCGAGTTCTTTCCGGGAGGCGTGGCCGACACGTACGACCGCATCCGCCGCGCGATCGCCCGCGCGCTCGAGGCTCTCGGGATCGCAACCGATCCTCCCGTCGCGTTCGCGGATCGTCGCGCGCGGCGCGGACCCGTCTGCTTCGACCGTCTCGGCGCGCACGAGATCGGCGCCGGCGGGCGCAAGCTCGTGGGCGCGGCCCAAGCCCGGCGCGCGCGCGCGTTCCTGCAGCACGGCTCGATCCCGCGCGCGCTCGACCCAGAGCACCTGTCGCGCGCGACCGGCGCAAGCGTCGACGCCGCGCGGCTCACCGACCTGACGCGCCGTCTCGGCGGGGATCCCGGGACCGCGGACATCGACCGGGCGATCGTGCGCGGGTTCGCGGAATGCTTCGGCGTGCGCCTCGAACAGCGAGCGCTCAGCGCTTCGGAATCGCTCCGCGCGGCGGAGCTGCGCTGCTGGAAGTACGACTCGATGGCGTGGACGCGGCACGGCCGGATCGGGGAGCGGGAGGCCCGCTGGGGCCGCCCCTGACCTCAGTTCTTGATCGTCGCCTCGCCGAGGAGCACGACGTCGGCCGGCCGGCCGTCCTTCCCCACGAGCGGGGCGGGGTCGATCCTCCCCTCGACCGCGGCGGGAATCCGCGTCGTGCGCCCCGCGACGAGGCGCAGCGGCAGGCTCACGCTCCGGTCCGTCCCCGCGTACGTCAGCGTGCGCCGGGAGGCATCCACCTTGAGGCCCGGCTCTGAGGCGAGCAGCGGCGCGAGATCCTCGTCGGGGAGTGCTAGCGCTCCGTCCTCGTCGATCGGGTATCGCTGGAGGACCCAGGGTAGGGCGAGGCGCTCGTGCTCGGCCGGGGAGCAGCTCGCGGTCGGCTCCGTTCCCTGGAGGTACGTCTCGGTCCGCCGCTCGACGCACCCCGCGGCGTCGTTGGCGAGCAGCCCCGTGGCGCGGTCGATGGTGGCGTGGGCGATCCCGTCCGGGTCGGGGAACGGCTCGGGAGGCTTGTCGCGGAACGCGTCCTGAATGAACGCCTGCCAGATCGGGAGCGCCGCCTGGGCGCCGGTCTCGCGGTTGCCGAGGCTCTTCTTCTGGTCGAACCCGACCCAGACCCCGACCACGAGGTTGGGCGTGTACCCGATGAACCACGCATCCGTGAAGTCGTCCGTCGTGCCGGTCTTCCCCGCCAGCGGCCGGCCGAGGCTCGCCGCGGCGGCCCCCGTGCCGTCGGTGATCACGCCCTCGAGCAGCGCGTTCATCACCGCGGCCTGCTGGGGGGAGAGCGCCTCGCCCGATTCCGGGCGGACCTTCTCGAGCGACGCGCCGTCGCGATCGAGGACCTCCTCGTAGAGATGCGGGGCGATGCGGACGCCCTGGTTCGCGAACGCCCCGTACGCGCTCGCGAGCTCGAGGAGGCTGACCTCGAAGGCACCGAGGGCCATCGAGGGATACGGCTTGAGCTCCGTCGTGATCCCGAGCGACCGCGCGAGCGAGATCACCGGCGGAAACCCGGTCTTGTCGAGGACCTTGACGGCGGCGATGTTCGCGGACTTCTCGAGGGCCTCACGGAGGGTCAGCAGGCCGTAGTACTTGTTCCCGTAGTTCTCCGGCTCGTAGACCGAGAACGTGCCCGGCTCGACGAAGGCCGTCGGCGCGTCGAGGAACCGGTCGGACGGGTTCAGGCCGCGCTGGACGGCGGCGGCATAGACGATCGGCTTGAAGGACGACCCGGCCTGCCGCCGGGCCTGCACGGCCCGGTCGAACTCGCTGCGGCGGAAATCGTATCCGCCGACGAGCGCGCGCACGTCCCCGGTGGCGACGTCGAGCGCGACGAGCGCGGCCTCGACGCGGGGCTCCTGCTCGAGGGCGAACACCGCGCTGCCCGGAATCTTCGCCGAGGCGACCCGCACGCGGATGACGTCGCCGGCGTGGACGAGGGCGCCGGGGTCGGCCCGTCCCGTCCACGCGATGCTGTCGGGGTCGAGGATCCCCTCGAGCGGTCCGCACTTCACCCGCACGCGCCCGCGCGAAGCCTGAAGCACGACGCCGTCGTAGACCTCCCCCTCGACGACCCCGTCGTGCCACGACGCCGACGCCCACGCCGCGGGCTCGGTGCCGGCGGGCACGTGGTCGATCCGCCCGCGCCACCCCTGGCGCTTGTCGAGCTCGCGCAGCCCGTGCTCCACCGAGCGGTTGGCCATGCGCTGGAGGTCGACGTCGAGCCCGGTGCGCACCTCGAGCCCGCTCTGGTAGATCCCCTCGTCGCCGTACCGCGCCTGCAGCGCCCGCCGCACCTCCTCGACGAAGTACGGGGCGACGTCGGCCGCCTCGCGGTGCTTCGAGAGCACGAGCGGCGCGGCCTTCGCCGCGTCGGCGGCGGCGGGGGAGAGCACGCGCTCCTCGACCATCCGGTCGAGCACGACGTTGCGGCGCCTCGTCGCGGCCTGCGGATTCCGGAACGGGCTCAAGGATTCCGGCCGCTGCACGAGGCCCGCCAGCAGCGCCGCCTCGGGCAGGCTCAGCTCGGAGGCGTGCTTGTCGAAGTAGAACTCCGAGGCCGTCTCGAGGCCGTAGCGGCCGTGCCCCATGTACACCTGGTTGCAGTACAGCCGCAGGATCTCTTCCTTCGAGTAGCGCCGCTCGATCTCCATCGCCAGCAGGATCTCCTGGATCTTTCGCTTGGCCGTCTTCTCGCGTCCGAGGAAGAGGTTGCGCGAGAGCTGCTGGGTGAGCGTGCTCGCTCCCTGCTGGAAGGAGAGGCTCGTGGCGTCGTGGAGCGCCGCCCGCAGGATGCCCCGCACGTCGATGCCGCCGTGCTCGTAGAAGTGGGAATCCTCGGTGGCGATCAGGGCCTGGACGAAGACCTTCGGCAGGTCCTTCTGCGAGAGCAGCGTGCGGCGCTGCTCGCCGAAGCTGCCGATCGGGGAGCCGTCCTTCGCGAGCACGCGCGTGTTGAGCGGGGGCGTGTAGCGCTCGAGAGCATCGACGTCGGGGAGATCGAGCTTGAGCCCGTACCCCAGGCTCGCTCCGCCGATCAGGGCGGGGAGCAGGATCGCGCCGAGCACCAGGGTTCGTCTTTGCGTCCGGCTCATCTCGCAGGCGGAGAGTAGCACGCGGCGTGCCACGGCGTTCCGCCCGGAATGGGGCGTGCCGGAGGCCCGCGCACGTGTCCCCGAATACACGCGCGTGTCCGGACGGCTAAAATGACCCGGATGCCGCGATTCGAGATCGTCTCGGACTTCAAGCCGACCGGAGACCAGCCGGCAGCCATCGCGCAGCTGACCCGCGGCCTGGCCGAAGGGCGGCGCGATCAGGTGCTGCTCGGGGTCACGGGCTCGGGGAAGACCTACACGATGGCCCACGTCGTCGCGGCGACGCAGCGGCCGACGATCGTGCTCGCCCACAACAAGACGCTCGCCGCGCAGCTCTACCAGGAATTCAAGCGCCTGTTCCCCGCGAACGCCGTCGAGTACTTCGTCTCGTACTACGACTACTACCAGCCCGAGGCGTACGTCCCGCAGTCCGACACCTATATCGAGAAGGAATCGACGGTCAACGAGGAGATCGACCGCATGCGCCACTCGGCGACGCGGGCCCTCTTCGAGCGCCGCGACGTGCTGATCGTGGCGAGCGTCTCGTGCATCTACGGCCTCGGCTCCCCCGAGGCCTATCACGGGATGATGCTGCTCCTCGAGAAGGGGACCCGGATCGACCGGGACGCCGCCTTGCGCAAGCTGGTCGAGATCCAGTACCGCCGGGTCAACACCGATCTCGAGCGCGGGGCGTTCCGCGTGCGCGGCGACGTGCTGGAGATCTGGCCCTCCTACGCCGAGGAGGCGTTGCGCGTCGAGTTCTTCGGCGACGAGATCGAGGCGCTGTCGCGCATCGACACCGTGCGCGGCAAGGTGCTGGAACCGCTGCTGCGGCACCCCGTCTACCCGAACTCGCACTACGTCACGCCGCGCGAGACCATGCTGCGCGCGATGGAGGCGATCCGCGCGGAGCTTGCGGTCCGTCTGGGCGAGCTCGAGCAGGCCGGCAAGCTCCTCGAGGCGCAGCGGCTCCACCAGCGGACCTCGTTCGACCTCGAGATGATGTCGGAGGTGGGGTACTGCCACGGCATCGAGAACTACTCGCGGCACCTGACCGGGCGCGCGCCGGGGGACGCGCCGCCGACGCTGATGGACTATCTCCCGAGCGACGCGCTGCTGCTCGTCGACGAGAGCCACGTGAGCGTGCCGCAGCTGCGGGGGATGTACCACGGCGACCGCTCGCGCAAGCAGACGCTCGTGGAGTTCGGGTTCCGGCTTCCCTCCGCGCTCGACAACCGGCCGCTCAAGTTCGAGGAGTTCGAGGCGCGCCGCGGCCAGGCGATCTACGTCTCCGCGACGCCGGCGCCGTACGAGCTCGCGCTCGCCGGCGGCGAGATCGTCGAGCAGGTCGTCCGCCCGACCGGGCTCCTCGATCCTCAGGTGACGGTCCGCCCGATCGACGGCCAGGTCGACGACCTGCTCGCCGAGATCCGGGCGCGGACGGCTCGCGGCCAGCGCGTGCTGGTGACCACCCTGACCAAGCGGATGGCCGAGGACCTCACCGAGTACTACGCCGAGGTCGGTGTGAAAGTGCAGTACCTCCACGCCGACGTCGAGACGCTCGAGCGCGTCAAGATCCTGCGGGACCTGCGCAAGGGCGAGTTCGACGTCCTGGTCGGGGTCAATCTCCTCCGGGAGGGGCTCGACCTTCCCGAGGTCTCGCTGGTCGCGATCCTGGACGCCGACAAGGAGGGGTATCTCCGCTCGGAGGGGTCGCTCATCCAGACGATCGGCCGGGCCGCGCGCCACGTCGAGGGGCGCGCGATCCTCTATGCGGACCGGACGACCGACTCGATGGCGAAGGCGCTCGCGGAGACGAACCGCCGCCGCGCCCTGCAGGAGGCGTACAACACCGAGCACGGCATCACGCCGGAGTCGATCACGCGCGCGATCGACGACCTGCTGGGCACGCCTCTCGCCGCGGACTACTCGACCGTGCCGCTCGAGGAGGAGGAGGCCGAGGAGATCTTCGAGGATCAGGAGGCGCTCGTCGCCGAGATCGCGCGCCTCGACCGCGCGATGCGCGCGGCCGCCGAGAAGCTGGACTTCGAGGAGGCCGCGGCGCTGCGCGACCGGATCCGGTTCCTCGAGCGCAAGGGGGTCTTCGCGTGAGCGAGCGCTGGAGCGCGAAGGGGGGACGGGCCTACCCCGCGCGTCGCGGCGACCCTCCGGGGATGGAATTCTTCGCGGGTCCCGCCGCCGCGGCCGGGTCCGCGCGGTTCACGCTCGCCCTCGACGATCTCGCGATCGAGCTCCACGGCCTCGACGGTCCGCTCGCGGCGGCGCTCGCCGCGCGGTACGGGCCGTACGCGGTCGCGCCGCCGAGCGGCGCGCCGTCGCTGTCGGTCTCGCTCTCGCGCGATCCGCGCGAGTACTTCATCGAGCCGCCGCAAGGCCCCGAGTTCAACCCGGTCTGGATCGCCTGCGACGGGACGCGTATCCGATACCTCGCCTACACGATCGCCGGGTGGTTCGACACGCGGGAGGGACGCGGGCAGATCCTGCTCGCGCGGGGGGACTACGAGCCGGAGATCCGCGCGCTCGAAAACTACGTGCGGTGCGCGGTCGCCTGGTGCGCGGCCGAGCGCGGCGGCGCGCTGGTGCACGGCGCCTCGGCGGTGCGCAACGGCCGGGCCTACCTCTTCTTCGGCGAGTCGGGGGCGGGCAAGTCGACCTTGTCCGCCGCGACGCGCCGCGCGAGGGTCGTGTCGGACGACCTCACGCTCGTGCTCCCTGCGTCAGGAGGCGGGCTCGACGTCGTCGGCTCTCCGTTCCGGGGGACATACAAAGGAGGCGATCCGGTGTCCGGGCGCTTCCCGCTCGCCGCCGCTTTCCGGATCGTGAAGGCGCGCGAAGCGAGCGTCGAGCCGGCGGCGCGGGCCGTCGTCTTCGGTCAGCTCGTGGGAAACCTCACCTTCGTCGCAGAGGCGTTTGCGACCCGTCCCGACCTGTTCGCCTCGATGGAGCGGGCGTTCCAGCCGGTGCCGCTGGCGCACCTGCGCTTCCGCAAGGACGATTCGTACTGGGAGGCCATCGACGCCGCCGGACTTTGAGGCGGCGGATAGAATACCCACCGGGATGAGCACTTCCGAGGAGCGGATCCGGGAGAAGCTCGCGGCCCTCCCCGACAAGCCGGGGGTCTACCTCTACCGCAACGCCGCGAGCGAGCTGCTGTACGTCGGCAAGGCCAAGTCGCTTCGCTCGCGAGTCCGGTCGTACTTCCAGCCGTCGGCCCAGCTCGCCCCGCGGACCGAGCGCCTCGTCTCCGAGATCGACGACATCGAGATCATCGTCGTCGACACCGAGATGGAAGCGCTGATCCTCGAGTCGAACCTCATCAAGCGCGAGCGCCCGCCGTTCAACGTCATCCTCCGCGACGACAAGAACTTTCCGTACCTCAAGCTCTCGCTCGAGGACGAGTACCCGCGCGTGTCGCTCGTTCGGCGGACCCGGCGCGACCGGAACGCCTACTTCGGCCCGTTCATCCCGGCCTCGGTCGCCCGCCGCTCCCTGAAGATGATCCCGCGCTTCTTCCAGGTGGCGACCTGCAACGAGGTGTTCGACGGGAAGCGGCGGCCGTGCCTGTACTACCACCTCGACCAGTGCCTGGCCCCGTGCGCCGGCAAGACCAACCCCGAGGAGTACGGGAAGGCCGTGGCGGACGCGAAGCTGTTCCTCGAGGGGCGCCACAAGGACCTGGAGGTCTCGCTCAAGCGGCGGATGGGGGAGGCGGCAGACAGCCTCGAGTACGAGAAGGCGGCCCGGTATCGCGACACGCTGCGCACGGTCCAGCGCGTCGCGGTCCGCCAGAACATCGCGTCGATCGGGCTCGAGGACCAGGACTACCTCGCGCACCACGCCGAGGGGCGCGAGGCGGCCCTCCAAGTCTTCGAGATGCGCGCGGGGAAGATCCAGGCGCGGCGCGAGTACACCTTCGACGATCTCGACTTCGAGCCGCAGACGTTCTACGCGCAGGTGCTCCTCCAGCTCTACGCCGAGGCGATCCCGCCGCCGGCGGTCTACCTGCCCGCCGCTCCGGCCGACCCCGAGCTGGTCGCGGCGTGGCTGACGGAGAGGCGCGGCGCGCGCGTCGCGCTGCACGTTCCGGAGCGGGGAACCAAGAAGCGCTTCCTCGGGCTCGTCGCGAAGAACGCGGCGCTCGCGTTCGAGGCCCGGTTCCGAGCGCGGCACAGCCACGGGGTCGCGGTGCTCGAGTCGCTGGCCGAGGTCCTCGGGCTCGAGGAGCCCCCGTACCGCATCGAGTGCTTCGACATCTCGAACATCCAGGGGACCGACTCGGTGGCGTCGATGGTGGGCTGGGAGGGGGGAAAGCCCCGGAAGCAGGACTACCGGATCTTCAACATCCGCTCCGTCGCCGGTCCCGACGACTTCGCCTCGATGGCGGAGGCGGTGACGCGGCGCTACCGCCGGGTGATCGCCGAGGGGCGGCGCCTTCCCGATCTGGTCCTCATCGACGGCGGGACCGGTCAGCTCGGCGCGGCGGTGCGCGCGCTCGCCGCCGAGGGCCTGCCGACGCTGCCGGTCGTGGCACTCGCCAAGCGCGAGGAGGAGATCTGGCTCCAGGGATCGGGAGCGCCGGTGCGGCTCGATCGCGCCTCGCCGGCACTCCAGCTCCTCCAGCGGATCCGCGACGAGGCGCACCGCTTCGGCCTCGCGCGTCACCGGGCGCGGCGCACCAAGCGCACGATCCGCACGGCGCTCCTCGACATCCCGGGCGTCGGCCCGTTGACGGCGAAGAAGCTCCTCCGCGCGTTCGGGAGCGCCTCCGCGGTCCGCGCCGCCGGCCGGGACGCCCTCGCGGAGGTCGCCGGAGAGAAGGTCGCCGACAAGGTGCGCGCCTGGGCGGCGGGGTCTCCCGCCTAGAATACGCGCCGGTGCGCGCGCCGCGCCCGCGGGAGACGTGTTGGCCGAGGTGTCCGCCCCACTCGACAGACCGCCGGCCGCCGCGCGGCACACGGCGCTCGCCGCGGCCTTCGCCGCCGCGGTCGCTCTGGTCGCTCACGCGCGCGCCCTCGACGGCGGCTTCCTCTCGCTCGACGACGCCGACTACGTCACGGAGAACCCGCTCGTCCGCCGCGGCCTGACCGGGCCGGGCTTCGCGTGGGCGTGGAACGTCGGTCACGCGGCGAACTGGCACCCGCTGACCTGGCTGTCCCACATGGCCGACGTCAGCCTGTTCGGTTTCAACGCGCGAGGGCATCACGCGACGAGCCTGCTGCTTCACGCGCTGTGCGCCGCGCTGGCGGCCGTGCTGATCGAGGCCCTTCTCGCCCGAGGGTGCCGCGACGTTGCAACGAGCCGGAGGGGGTTCGCGTTCGCCTCCGGCCTCGCCGCGGCGTTCTGGGCCGCCCATCCGTGGCGCGTGGAGTCGGTCGCCTGGGTTGCGGAGCGCAAGGACGTGCTCTCGGGAGCGCTCGGCCTCGCGGCGCTGCTCGCCTACGTCCACTACGCCGACCGGCCGTCCGTAGCCCGCCATGCGACGGTGACGGCCTTGCTCGGGCTGGGGCTGTGCGCCAAGCCGATGCTCGTCAGCCTCCCGGCGGTCTTCCTGGTCCTCGATGCCTGGCCGCTCCGCCGCCCGCCGCTGCGGCGAAGGATTCTCGAGAAGGTGCCCTGGGCGCTCCTCGCCGCCGCCTCGTGCGCCCTCACGCTGGTCGCGCAGAAGCGCGGCGGCGCCCTCGCCAGCACGGCCGTGCTTCCGCTCGGGCGCCGGATCGGAAACGCGCTGGTGTCGTACGCACGCTACGCGGCCGGTCTCGTCTGGCCCGGGCGCTCCTCCGTGCTGTACCCGTACCCCGCGCACGGCTGGCCGGCGGCGATCGTCGGGATCTCCGCCGTGCTCGTCGTGGCCGCGACGGTCGCGGCGTTGGCACTCCGGCGCCGCGCGCCCTGGTGGGGCGCTGGCCTCGCGTGGTTCGCGATCATGACGCTCCCGGTGGCCGGCCTGGTCCAGGCCGGCATCCAGGCTCGCGCCGACCGGTACACGTACTTGCCGCATCTCGGGCTCGTCCTGGCGGTCACCGCGGCGATCGTCGGCGCGTGCCGGATCGCCTGGGTGCGCGTCGCGGCTCCGCTCGCGGGGATCGCCCTGATCGTGCTCGCCTGCGCCGCGTCGCGCGCCTACGAGCGGGACTGGAAGGACACGGAGACGCTGCTGACCCAGGCTCTCGCGGTCACGCGCGACAACGCCTACGCGCACTTCGTGCTCGCGCTCGACCTCGACCAGCGGTACCGGTACCGCGAGGCCGAAGCGCACGCGCGCGAGGCGGTGCGGCTCGACCCGAGCCTCTGGGTCGCGTGGGACGCCCTGGCCCACGCGCTGGCGGTGCAGGGGCGGTACGACGAGGCGATGGAGGCGTCGCGCGAGTCGTTCCGCGTGCACCCCGGCGACGCCTGGAGCTACGTGACCCGCGGGACGATCCTTCTCCTGTCGCACCGGCCCGCCGAGGCGGTGCCCGTCCTGGAGCAGGCGACGACTGCCGACCCGCTCCTCGCGCGCGGGTGGACCGGCCTCGCGGATGCACGCGCGCAAACGGGACAGCCGGCGGCCGCCGCCGAGGCGTACCGGAAGGCGCTCGCGCTCGATTCCGATCAGTTCGAGGCGTGGATCGGGCTCGGGATCCTGCTCGCGAAGACCGGCGACGATGCCGCCGCCGTTCCGGCGCTCGACGCCGCCGAGCGGCTCGTTCCGTCGGACGCGCGGCCGTTCCTCTGGCGCGCGGCCATCGCGCTGCGGCGGAGCGATCTCGCCGCCGCGCGGCGCGAGGAGGCGGCCCTCCGGTCCCGCAACCCCGAGATGGCGGACGCCGTGGCGGCGGACATCGCCGCCGCGTCCCACGGCCCAGGCACGCGCCCGTGAGACGCGTCCACCCCGCGCTGTGGGGAGCCGCGCTCGCCGCGCTGGCCTTCGCGGCCGCGCTGGTCGCCCACGCCCGCGCCGCCAACGGCGCGCTGGGGTTCCCGATCGACGACTCCTGGATCCACCTCACCTTCGCCCGCACGCTGCGCGAGCACGGTGCGTTCGCCTACTTCCCGGGCGGGCCGTCCACGTCGGGATCGACGTCGCCGCTCTACACGCTCCTGCTCGCGGCCGGGTTCTTCGTGACCGGGAACGAGAAGCTCCTCGCGATCGGCCTCGGCCTCGCCGCGCAGGCGATCTTCCTGGCCGCGCTTTGCTTCTGGGCGAGGGAGAGGCTCGGGTCGGCGGGGTGGGCCGCGGCCGCCGTGCTGCTCGCGGGATGCGACGGCCGGCTCGCCATCCTCTCCGTGTCCGGAATGGAGACGAGCCTCTTCCTCGCCTGCGTCGCGCTGGCGTTCCTCGCCGCGGCCCGCGCATCTCCGATCGCCTGTGCTTCGGCGTGCGGTCTCGCGCTGTGGGTGCGGCCCGAAGGCGCGATCCTGGCCGGAGTACTCGCGATCGACGCGGCGCTGCGCGCGGTCGTCCGCCCGCGCGACCATCGCTTTGCTCCGGGGAGATGGCTCGGGCCGATCGCGGTGTTCGTCGCGATCGCGGCCGTGTACGCGGCGTTCAATCTCGGGGTCGGCGGCCACCCGCTCCCCGGGACGTTCGCGGCGAAGACCGCGTACTACGCCGGCTCACCGCGCGCCGCGTTCCTCGCCGACGAGGCCGCGGGCCTGTTCCGGACCGGAGGCTGGATCGTGCTCGCGCCGTGCGTCGCGTTCGGCATCCTGCGGGAGGGCGTGGCTCTCGCGCGGCGGCGGGACGGGCGGCTCCGGGCCGAAGCGGGGTGGGTGATAGCGCTGCCGCTCGCGTTTCTCGTCCTGCTCCCGTACGCCCACCGGTTCGGGCGCTACCTCGTGCCGATCCTCCCGGCGGCGGCGATCCTCGGCCTCGCCGCGGCGCGCGACGCGCTCGCCTGGGCGCGCGCGAGGCGTCCCTCCGCCTTCGCCGCGCTGACCGCGGCCGCCGCCCTTGCTCTCGCCGTGCCCCACGGCGTCGCCGCCGCGCGCGCGTTCGGCGAGTATCGCTCCTTCTGCGCGTACCACGCCGCACGGCACGAGGCGTGCGGCCGGTGGCTCGCGACCCACACGCCGGAGGACGCCGTCGTCGCCACCCACGACATCGGCGCCATCGGCTTCTACTCGCGCCGGCGGATCGTGGACATCGCCGGCCTCATCGACCCCGAGGTGGTCCCGCACCTGCACCGACCCGATTACACGGAGTTCCTTGTGGGGGAGCTCACGCGGCGCGGGGTGACGCACCTGGCCGTCCTCCGGAACTGGCTCGAGGTCACCGGCGTCGAGCCGCTCTTCCTCGCGGATCCGGCACCCGAGATCCTCGAGGTCTACCCGTGGATCCCGGGCCGCACGCATCTCGTCCCCGAGGCCGCGACCGCGCTCGAGCAGCTCGCCGCAAGACGCCTCGCCTCGGGCGATGCCGCCGGCGCGCTCACGGCGATCGAGCGCTCGCTTGCGATCGATCCGAAAAACGCGCGCGGGCAGCTTCTCGAGGGGAAGGTGCACGCCTCGGCCGGGCGCCTCGCCGACGCGGAGGCCGCCTACCGCCGCGCGCTGGCGCTCCTTCCGGAAGCCCCCGACGCACGCTTCGCGCTGGCGACGGTGCTCGCGGCCACCGGCCGCCGGGACGAGGCGCTCGCGATCGTGACCGCGCTGCGCCGGGAGGGGCGGTCCGTTCCCCGGCTCGAGGAGCTCTACCGGGCGCTCGGCGGGGTTTGAACCGGGACGCTCAGCCGGTTCAGCAGCGGCAGGATCTCGTTCAAGTCTTCCGGCGCTCCGCGAGAGCGCGCGAGGTCCGCTGCATGCTCGATCGCCTCGCGCGCGCCGGGACGGTCCCCCGTGGCGGCCCTGGCCCCGGCCAGCCCCGTCCAGGCGGCGATGCGGTCGGGGCTTCCGGCCGTCACCGACTCGAAGAGGTCCCGCGCGCGCTCCGCGTCCCTCCCCACGAGGAGGCCTTGCGCGAGCGCTACGGTGGCGTCGGTGTCCCCGGGCGCTCGTGCGTGGTGCGCGCCGAGCGCGTCGACCGAGCGCCGCACGAAGGCGTCGAACTCCGCCGGGTCGGCCAGATCCCGGAAGTCGAGCGAAGGGTGGCGCTGTCGCGCCGCGGGGAGCCCCTGCGGCAGATTCCCGATCAGCCAGCCTCCGGACAGCGTGACGACCGCGGGGTGTCCCCCGCGGGCGACGGCGCGGGCGACCGTGAAGACGATTTCGGTGTCGTCGAACGGGTAGAAGATGTGGGCGGCGCGCACACACGAGACGTCGACGCCCGCCTCTCGCTCGTACCCGGCGGTGTCGCGTCGCTCGTGCGCGATCACGCGGAGGCGCGAGACCCCGGGCATCCGCGCGACGCGGGCATCCGTGAGCCCCAGCCGGTCCAGCGTGCGCAGGTCGCTCTCGTAGGGGATCGCGCCGACGCAGGCGAGTGCGATGTGCAGGTCGGTCGGGATCTCCCCCGCGGCGATCGCGGCGCGAAGGCTCCGGCCTTCCGGGCGGACCGTGGCGAGGAACTGCGCGTGCTCCTCCTGGCGCAATCCGACGGCCGCGCGCGAGGTCACGTCGAGGAGGGCGCGATGCCCGCGCGGCCAGAGGTCGAGCACCGGCAGGCGGAGAAGCGGATCGCGCGCGGGTTCGAGCCATCGCGCGGCGGCGCCGTCCTCGATCGCCATCCCGGGGAACCCCGTCCGGTAGCGATCGCGGGGAAACTCCGCGTGCGAGCGGGCGGGCAGCCATGCGAGCCCGAACAGCACGGCCGCCACGGCCCCGATCGCCACGCGAGCGGAGAATCGCTCCGCGCATTCGGCCAGGCCCGAGGCGAGCAGGACGGCCGCGAACGGGAAGAGGAGGTCGAACGGCCGGAACTCGAAATGGTCTCCGCCGATCGCGATGATGTAGAGCGCGTGCGGCATCGTGGCCGCGGCGATGACGACGGCGTCTCGCCGCCGGCCCGTGCGCACGTGGCGGGACGCCGCGAATACGAGCACCGGGACCCAGAGGAACACGCCGTACTCGAGGGCGAAGCTCCCGGCGTACGCGAGCCCCATGTCCCACCAGAAGCGTCCGCCGACTTTCGCGGCGTAGGTGTTGGGGACGAGCTCGCCGTAGTAGAGGAGCCGGAAGGCGGTGTGCGCGGCGACGGGAAGGACGAACCCGGCGGCCCGCGCCGCCCACTGCCTCGCGCTCCGCCGGCGCTCCGGATCGAGGACGAGCCCGGCGCCAAGGGCACATCCCCCGATGAGCGCTCCGTCCGGGCGCGTGAGCGTCGCGAGGCCGAGGAGGAGCCCCGACCAGGGCCGGCGGGCTGCAGAGTTGGCATCGGCGTCGATCTCGAGCAGGAGACGGAGCGTCCCGGCCACGGCGAGCAGCTCGAACAGGCGGGTCTCGAGGCCGCCGGTCGACCAGACGGCCACGCTGCGCGCGCTCGCGAGGACGGCGCCCGCCGCGGCCGCCGCCCAAGGTCCGGCACGGGGGCCCTCCCGCCCGAAGACCCACGAGACGACGACGGCCCACAGCGCGACCGTCGCGAGCAGCGACAGCGGCCGCGCCGCGGCCTCCGGCGAGATGCCGATCCGCTCTCCCGCGGCGAGCAGGAGCACCCACAGGAAGTTCGTGTATCCCTCGACCCGCTCGAACCCCGGGTTGAACACCAGGCCGAACCCGTGCGCGAGGTTTCTCGCGTACCGGAACGAGATGAACGCATCGTCGCAAAGGAAGGAGTAGACGGCGGCGTGGGCCAGGAGGAGCGCCAGGGTGCCGGCCGTCGCGATCGTCGCGAGCTTACGATTTCGTAGCGGCACCAGGCACGAGCTCCCCGCGGATGGCGGGATGCTTGTGCCCACCCCGCGCGCTTTCCTATATTGCACGAGGCATGAGCTTCTGGAAGTCGCTCCCCGGCGCCGTGCTGGTCGTCGTCCTCGTGGGGGCGGTCGTGGGGACCTGCGCCCTCGGCTACGAGGTGCAGCGCGTGACCCACCCGCCGCGACCCGCGGAGGCCGCGGCCAACCTCGGCGTGGAGCTGGCGAAGGCCGAGGAGATCGCGTTCAGCGCGACCGACGGCGTCGCCCTCAACGGCTGGCTGCTCACCGGTGCGGCAGGCAAGCCGGCCATCGTGCTCTGTCACGACTACGGCGCGACCAAGAACGCGCTGATCAACGTGGCGATCGTGCTCAACCAGGCCGGGTTCACCGTGCTCGCGTTCGATTTTCGAGCCCACGGCGCCTCGGGGGGCACTCTCACCACGCTCGGGATCGACGAGGCGCGGGACGTGCTGGCGGCGGTCGATTTCGTGGCGCGACTCGCGCCGAAGGGGATCGACACGCGGCGGATCGGCGCCTACGGCACCGGCATGGGGGCGCACGCGATCGTGCTCGCCGCGGCGGAGCGGCCGGCGCTCCGGGTCCTCGTGCTCGACGGGCTCTGGCCGGACGCGGGCTGGCCGCTCGCGCACCGGGTGTTCGAGGACTGGCCGTTTTGCATCAAGCACTGCGCGGGCCTCGCGAAGACCGCGTTCGCCGTCGTCGCGGGGACGCAGGTCGGGGAGCACCGCGCCGCCGACGCCCTGCGCGGCCTTGCCGGCCGCGACGTCCTGCTGGTGGCACCCGCGGGCGACGGCAAGCTCGAGGCGGCGATGAAGACGATGTACGACGGGCTCCCCGAGCGGCGCGATTCCGAGCGCGGCTTGCTGACGCTCCCCGCGACCGAGGGCTCGGGTTTGTCCGCGTCCGACCTCGCGCGCTACCACGCGCGCGTCGTGGAGTTCTTCGCCTCGCGCCTGGCACCGCGGTAGGCCCGCGCGCGGCCGGACGGCCGCCGTCCGCGTGCTAGATTCCCGCCGATGACCCGCGGCGACGGATCGGAGCTTTCGGCCTATCTCGCCCTCGGGCGGCGCCTGGTCGACGATGCTCTCGACCGGAGCCTGCCGCCTCTCGGGACCCCGCCGCCGGCGCTCCACGCGGCGATGCGCTACACGCTCCTGCTTCCCGGCAAGCGCCTGCGCGGAGTCCTGGTGCTCGCCTCGTGCGAGATGCTCAAGGGCGACCGCGAGGACGCGCTGCCGCTCGCGGCGGCGATCGAGATGGTGCACGCCGCATCGCTGATCCTCGACGACCTCCCGTCGATGGACGACGCGACGCTCCGGCGCGGCCGGCCCACGCTGCACAAGGTCGCAGGCGAGGCGAACGCGATCCTGGCGGCGGTCGGTCTGCTCAACGCCGCGTTCGGCCTGGTGTCCGCGGCCCAGAAGCTTTCCGCCCGCTCCCGGGTGGAGGCGGTCGCCGCGCTCTCGCGGGCGGTCGGCGGAAGCGGCCTGGTGGGCGGACAGGTCGTCGACCTCGAGTCCACCGGGCGGCGCCTCGAGCTCGAATCGCTCGAGTACATCCACGCGCACAAGACCGGGGCGCTGTTCATCGCCGCGACGGAGCTCGGCGCCCTCGCCGCCGGAGCGCGCGAGCGCGACGTCGAGGCGCTCTCGCGGTTCGCCAAGAACCTCGGCCTGGCATTCCAGATCACAGACGACCTCCTGGACTACAGCGGGAATCCCGAGACCACCGGCAAGGACGCGGGTCTCGACCGGGACCGCACGACGTTCGTCAACCTGTGCGGGATCGACGGCGCGCGCCGGCTCGCCGAGGAGCTGGTCGCCGCCGCGGTCGCGGCGCTCGAGCCGTTCGGCAAGCGGGCGAGCGTGCTCGCGGGGCTCGCGGAGATGGTCCGCGAGCGCGACCGCTGACCGAGCCTCAAGGATGTCGGAGCGCTACGAGGAGGTCCGCCGGAAGCTCGTCGAGCGCGGCTACCTCCACGGCCGCATCGAGCGATTCCTCCTGCGCGACCTGATCGCTCCGGGCGGGCCGGCGCGCGCCGTGCTCAGGACGAGCTTGAAGGCGGCGGTGCTCGGCGCGCCGCTGCTGGGGGGTCTGCTCGCGGCCTCCGCGGTCGCCGCGAGCGCGCCGCTGTTCGGCGTGCGCGACGCCCTCGTGCTCTGGCTCTACTTCGGAGCGCTGGCGGCGCTCGTGCTCTTCCTTCTCGATGCCGCGGCCGCGGCGATCGCCGCGTCGTGGGCGAAGCATCGCGGGGCCCGGGCGCAGGCGCTCCACGCCGGTCTCGTCGTGGCGGCGCCGCTTCTCCTTTATCTGGTCGTTCTCCAGGCGCGCGGGCGCCCCGCGGGCTCCCCGTGGGGAACGATCGCGTTTCTCGCGGCGGCGCTCGTCGCGACCGCCGTCGTCGCGTGGCTCGCCGGCATCGTCTCCCTGACCGCCATCGTCGGCCGCACGGGGGAGGTGCCCGACCGCAACCGGAGGCCCGCGGCGCTCCTGTTCGCCGTGCTCCTCCCGATCGCGCTCGGTTTCTTCGTGGTGCCGGCGGCCGCTCCCGACGCGGCCGCGCCGCCGTCCTCGTTCAAGGCGCAGCGCGCCCCGCGCGTGCTCGTCGTCGGCATCGACGGGCTCGACGGATCCCTCGTCGAGGCGCTGACACCGCGCGGGGCCACCGAGCACCTGCTCGCCCTGACCGCGTCCGGCGCGATGTTTCCGAAGCACCGTGCCGCGGGACCGGAGCCGGCCGAGGTCTGGACGACCCTCGTGACGGGACTGCCTGCCGACCGGCACGGCGTCCGGGGTGCCCGGGCCGCGCGTCTGCCCGGCGTCGCGACACCACTGGCGCTGCGGTCCGTCCCGCCCGGCCTCGACGCGCTGCACTGGCTGATTCCCGTCCGCACGGTTCCGGCGTCCGGGGCCTGCCGAAGGGTGAGGGCGCTCTGGGAGATCGCGTCGTTCGAAGCACCGTCCGCGGCGGTGAACTTCTGGGCTACCTGGCCGGCGCGCGGTGTCGCGGGGGACGCGAGCACGGGATACGTGGTTTCCGACCGGACGCTTCCGAAGCTGCTCGGTGCGGGCGCCGAGGACCGTGACATCCGTCCGGAATCGCTCTTCGCGCGGCTCTCCGGGGAGTTCCCCTCCGCCCGCGCGGCCTGGAAGGCGGAGTTCGACCGGCGGTTCGGATCGGCCCGCGCCGACGCCGCGGCCATCGCGTGGGAGTCCTGCTTGATCGACGCGTTCGCCTGGTCGACCGCGGACGAGCTCTCCCGCGATCCGGCCCTCGGCTCGATCTTCGTGTACCTGCCCGGACTGGACATCCTCCGCCAGCGTCTGCTGGAGCAACCGCGCGCGGGACCGGAGGATCTGGTCGCGGCGCAGGTGCTCGAGTCGTACGTCCGGTGGCTGGACGAGACCGTTCTCGCGGCGGTCGACGCGCACCGGAAGGACGCGAGCATCGTCCTCATCGCCGACCCCGGCCGGAGCGCCACCGACCAGACGGAGGGGTTCGTCGCCGTCTCGGGAGGGGGCGCGTCGCCCGCGTGCGTGGGCCCGCCGGTCGGGGACCTGGACGTCGCACCGCTCGTGCTGCGCGTGATGGGTCTTCCCGCGAGCGCGGAGATGACCGGGCGGGCGCCGGAGCACTGCTTCGAGACCGCCGCCCCGATGCCGCCGGCGATCGCCACCTGGGGGCGCCGCGGTCTGCCCTCCGGCTCGACCGCCAGCGACTACGATGAGGAGATGGTCGAGCGGCTCAAGAGTCTCGGGTATCTCCGGTGACGGCAGCGGGCCGGGCGGCGACGCGCCCGCTCACCTGGGCCCTTCTCGGCACGCTCGCGCTGCTCCTCGCGCACGCGGCGGTCTACCGCTTTCTCTGCGACGACGCGTTCATCTCGTTCCGCTACGCGCGAAACCTCGCGCACGGCTACGGCCTCGTCTTCAACCCGGGGCACGAGCGGGTCGAGGGGTACACGAATTTCCTCTGGGTCCTCGTCCTCGCGGCCGGCGACCGGCTGGGGCTCGTGCCGGAACGGCTGGCGCCGGCGCTCTCCGTCCTCCTGACGATCGTCCTGTGGGGGCTGGTCGCCCGGGCGTCGTTCCGGTGGGTTCCGACGACACCCGTCCGGTGGATCGCCTTGGTCCCGCTGGTCTGGCTCGGGGCGACGCGCAGCATCGCCGTCTGGTCCACGAGCGGGCTCGAGACGCGCGCGTTCGAGGTCCTGATCATCGCGGGGGTCTTCCGGCTGATCGACGACGTGTCGGTCAGGATCGTCGGCGATGCGCCGCGCGCCCCCTGGGCGGCGGTGCTCCTGGCCCTGGCCGAATGGACGCGCCCCGACGGCCTGCTGATCGCCGCCGCGGCGTTCGGAACGGCGGGGGCGATCCTGGCGCTGCGGAAGCGCCTCTCGCTCCGCGACGCGATCGTCTCCGCCGCGACGTTCTCCGCGCTGGTCGGCGCCCAGTTCGCTTTCCGACTCGCGTACTACGGGGTCTGGTTTCCCAACACCTACTACGCCAAGGTCGGCGGCCGGAGCTGGTGGGGGATGGGAGGCGCCTACCTCGCGTGCTTCGCCGTCGAGTACGCCGCCTGGCTCTGGGTCCCGCTGCTGATCGCGGGCGTGCTGTCGTATCGCGCGAGGGGCGAAGGGCACGTTCCCGCGCTCTTCGCCGCCGCCGTGATCCCTCACGCGCTCTACATCGCCTCTATCGGCGGCGACCACTTCGAGTACCGCCCTCTCGACCTCTACTTCCCGTTCGCGTTCCTGCTGATGGCGCGCGGGCTCGCCATGCTCACCGAGGGCACGCTGCGAGCAGTCGGGACGGCCGCCACCGCGCTCGCGGTGGTCGTGGGGCTCGTCGCGATCCCGGCGCGCACGCACCTGGAATTCCCCGGCGAGTATCGCGTCGGGTACCCGGGAATCCCGTCCGGGGACACGGAGCGGGACGCGTTCCCCGATCCGGCACGGGATCCGGTCTACCGCTGGCCTGGGCTGCGCGCGCTCGCCGAGCTCCACCGCGCGCTGCTCGAGACGACGACCTCCCGCCTGGTCGGGATCCGCCAGGAGGAGCACAAGCTGTTCCTGGCGACCGTGGTGCCGGAGGGGCGCGCGCTCGCGGCGCTCGTCGACCGCGGGGTCCTTCCGCGCGACACGCACGTCGCGATCAGCTGCGTCGGCGCGATCCCGTACTACTCCGATCTCCGCGTGCTCGACCGTCTCGGCCTGACCGATGCCGCGGTCGCGCGGAGCGCGCCGGGGGCCTTCCGGGTGATCGCGCACGACAAGCACGCGACCGTGGAGTACGCGCGCGCGGCGGGGGTCGATCTTTGGTCCACGGATCCGGTGCACCTGATCTTCCCGATCGCGGACGAGCGGCTCGTCTTCGCGCTCGACGAATCGCGGGAGACGCACGCCGCGGTCTACTGGGCGGACGCGGGGGACGGGTCCGTCTTCGTCGTCTCGTTTCCTTCCGGGGAGTCGAGCGCGTCCGCGCGCTTCCCGCGCCTGACGTTCCACCGCTGCGACGACGAGGCCGCGTACGCATCGCTCGTCGCGCGCATCGTGACCGCGCGCCGCGAGGCGCTCGCGGCCTCGCCGGGCTCGCGCGACGCCAAGCTCGCCCTCGCCGTGATCCTCACGACCGCGGGACGGCTCGACGAGGCGGAACCCCTTTTTGCCGATCTCGCCGGCTCGGGGGACGCCGAAGGGCTCTACAACCTCGGCACCCTCCGCGCGCAGCGCGGGGACCTGGAAGGGGGGGCGTCCCTCTTGAGGCAGGCGGTTCAAGCCGCCCCTCGTCTCGCGATGGCCCATTTCAATCTTGCAATCGCGCTCGAGAGGCTCGGCCGCGGTCCCGAGGCGCTCTCGGAGCTCCGCCAGGCGCGACAGATCGACCCGTCCTCGGCCAAGTTCGCCTACACGCTGGGGGCCGCCCTGCTCGCCTCCGGGGACGCCGCGGGCGCCCGCGAGTGCGTCGCCGAGCTCCGGGCGCTCGATTTTCGTCAGGCCGACGCCTACGCCGACCGGCTCGAGGGCGCCCTGGGCAAGCTTGTCGAAAGAGTACCTTGATCGTACACTTTCCCTGGGTTGGTATCGTCCCATCGGGTCCGACTCTGCAGGGACACACCCGTGCGGAGTGAACCGAAGCCGGAGTGTCCCGTGAGCGCTGGAACCCCCCACAACGCCGGCCCCCGCCGTCACCCGGATTCCGCCTTCCGGAAGGTCGGTGACGAGGGTGGCCTCGTCGTGCTCCCCGGCCGCGCCGAGGTCAAGGTCTTGAACCCTGTGGGAATCGTCGTATTTTCACTCCTCGACGGAACCCACGGCGTCGATGATCTTGCCGCGCGTGTCGCGGACGAGTTCGAGATCGATGAGGCGGCAGCCCGCGCCGATGTGGTGAGCTTCCTCGACGAGCTCCGGCAGGCGGGGATGCTGGCCGAGACGGCAGAAGCTTCGGGCACGAGGTCTTGATGAGCGAAGCGGCAGAGCAGGTCACCCCGTACCGCCGGATCGTCGAGAAGGCGTTCGCCGACGCGATCCCGCTCTCCGCTCAGATCGAGCTGACGTTCCGGTGCAATCACCTGTGCACGTTCTGCTACAACTCGCCGACCGGGCGCCGCGAGATGACGACGCCCGAGATCTTCGACGCGCTGCGCAAGATCGCCGACTTCGGAGTGCTCTATCTGACGTTGACCGGCGGCGAGGCCCTCTGCCACAAGGATTTCTTCAAGATCGCGGACGAGACGCGCCGCCTCGGCATGGCGCTGCGCCTCTACACGAACGGGTATCTCATCGCCGATCCGGCGATGGCCAAGAGGATCGCCGCGCTCAAGCCCGTCGAGGTCGAGATCTCGATCCACGGGGCCCGGCCCGAGACGCACGAGGCGCTCACGCGGATCAAGGGGTCGTTCGACAAGACCGTCCGCGGCATCGAGAACCTGGTCAAGGAGGGCATCCGCGTCGGCCTCAAGACGCCGATCACGAAGCTCAACCAGAACGAGCTTTTCGAGATCCGCGACCTCGCCGACCGGCTCGGCTGCCACATCACGTTCGACGCGGTGATCACGCCGAAGGACGACGGCAACCTGGACCCGCTGGCCCTCCGCCCCGACGAGGACTTCCTGAAGAAGTACTGGGGGGAGTGGTACCTGGACCTGCATCACGGCGCGCTCCCGCCCCGCCACAACCACTGCGCGGCGGACGGGGTCGAGGCGAACTGCGGGACGGGACGCAGCGGGTTCACGATCGACCCGTACGGGAACATCCTCCCGTGCATCGCGTTCCGCAGGGCGGTGGCCAACATCCTCGAGGTCGACTCCCTCAACGACATCTGGCAGTCGTCGCCCGTCCTGGCCGAGGCGCGCGATCTTGCCGTCGAAGCGCGCCGCAAGCTGAATAAGCACGCCGATGGCCAGTTTTTCCAGTTCTGCCTCGGGGTTGCCGAAAATCAGACCGGCGACCCGCTCGCGGTCTACCCCCAGGCGGAAATCAACGCAAAAGCGGTCCGCCGCTCGTACGAATTGCTCCAAATCGGTGGTGTCTCGTCTTAAAAAGGGGTTGAAACAGGCTGGCCTACGCCGTATAACCTTCGCGCTTCCGGCATGGTGGCCGGACACGAATGAGTGACTGTACTCTTAAGGTCGATAAAGCGCTCCAATTTTAGGGGGAGGACATGAAGAAGACCTACGAGCGTCCGGCGATCATCCACACGGAGAAGCTTGAAGCGCGTGCCGTGGCCTGCAGCAAGGCCGACAGCGCGACCTGTGGCGCTGGGCCGATCCAGAGCTAAGCAAGCTATCGCGGAAGGCGCCATGTCGGGGGAGAGGGCGCCCTCCAAGAACAACTGATGAGAGCTCCCGGACTTCTCCTGATCTGGGCGTTCTTGATGGGATTGACGGCGGGGAGCGCTACAGCGGCCCCGCCGTCTTTCGTCATACCCGTCAGCGGCCCAGACGATCGCACTGGGTTCGAGTGGCGGGTGGACACGCCCGCTCTCCTGCTCACGACCCTCCCCGACGGGTCGCAGCGCGTGCGCCTCGAAGGCTTCGCGCGGCAGGAAACGCGGTTCGGTGCGCCTGACCTCCCTTCGCACGTCCTCCTAATCGCAATACCACCGGAAGGCGTGCCTTCCCTGAGCTTTCGCATCCTCGCGGAGGACCGGCTCGCCGGCCTCACGCCGAGCTCGGTCGCGCGGAAGAACGCCAGGCTTCGGCCGGGGGTGACGGACACCGGCAAGTTCCTGGGCGAGGACTCGGTCGAGCGCACGGAAGTGCTGGAGCCCGACCGCGCGATCTACGGCGGCACGCAAGTGTGGCCGGACGCGGTGGTTCGCCTGGGAGAGATCGGGATCTGGCGCGACCAGCGATACGTGCAGGTCATCGTGTCGCCGGTCCGGTTCGATCCCGCGTCCCACGGCCTGCGCGTGGCACGATCGATCGACGTCAAGATCGGTTTCGGCGGCGGCGCGGTCTCGTCGGGTGCGGGTGCACCCGATCCCCGTCTCGACGATCTGTACCGCTCGATGTTCGTCAACGCGGGTCAGGGCGCGTCGCTTCGCATCGTCCCCAAGGCCCCGACAGCGGCGGCGGCACCGGCCTCGACGGCGAGCCCGGACGGCGGGCCGCGCTACCGGATCAAGATCCGCGCGAACGCGCCGGTCCGCCTCGACTACAACCGCCTGAACGGAACGGGTTTCGAAACCCAGGCGCTCTCGACCTACAAGCTGACCAACCGCGGGGTCGAGGTCCCGATCCTCGTGTTCGACCAGAACGGGAACGACCGTCTCGACTCGACCGACTGGATCGAGTTCTACGGCCAGGCGCTCGACGACGAGCCGAAAGCGGTCCTCAACACCGACCTGGGGAACGGCGCTGCGATCTGGGAGGCGCGCGACTTCACCGACGAGAACACCTACTTCCTGACCGCGGAAGCGGGCACGCGGTCGCGCCTGACGACGCGGAGCTCGCCGTCGGACGCCTCGGCGCCTGCGACCAAGTTCGACGCGGTGGCGCACTTCGAGAGCGACGACACGTGGGCGCCGCTCAGCCAGAACGACCCGTGGTACTGGGGCCCCTACCAGTCGAACCCGACGTCGGGATCCGCCGTGGCCGGCCGGACGCTCTCGAACCTCGCCCTGCCCGGTCTTTCGAGCGGGACCGATCCGGCCGAGGTGATCGTCCGCTTGCGCGGCGCGAGCGAGGACTCGACGATCTTTCCCGACCACCACGACACGGTGACGTTCAAGAACCAATCCGGCCAGGCGCTCGCGGTGTCCAACGACGACGGCACCTGGGACGGCCGGACGATCTACGTCCACGACTTCACCTGGACGTATCCGGGCTCCGGCGCGACGCTGACGGATCCGGCGCAGATCCAGATCGACCTGGCGAATCTCGGCGGCGCGTACAAGAACCAGGTCATCCTCGATTACGCCGAGATCAAGTACAAGCGGACGTTCCAGGCCTCGTCGGACCTGCTGACGTTCACGTGGCCCGACGGGGACCAGGAGTTCCAGGTCTCGGGACTCGCGTCGAACAACGCCGAGGTGTGGGAGCTGACCGGCCGCGTCGGCACGTCCGACGTCGTGGCCCCGGTGCGGCTGACCGGCGCCTCGTACGGCGGCGCGCCGGGGGCGTTCACCGCGCGCTTCCACATGACCAACGACCCCACGCTCCCGGACGGCACGTCCCGGAAGTTCCTCGCCGTGGGGGACAGCGGCGTGACGCTCCTGCCGTCCGCGGATTTCTCGAGCGACACCGTCTCGGACCTGCGCAACAACGCGAACCAGGCCGACCTGATCGTCATCGCGCACCCGACCCCGCTCGGGCCGACCTCCACGACGACGCTGAACAACCTCCTGGCGTGGAAGAGCGCGAACCTGGGGATGTCCTCGAAGGTCGTGATGCTCCAGGACGTCTACGACGAGTTCAACGACGGCCTCCCCGGCCCGCAGGCGATCAAGCAGTTCCTCACCTGGGTCATGTCGACGAACCCTGGGGAGGGATGGGCGAATCCGAAGCCGGCGTGGGTGCTCCTGATCGGCGACGGATCGTACGACTACAAGTACAACGACACGACGGTTCCCCCGAGCAACTTCGTCCCGACCCAGATCCTCTTCAAGGACGACCCGAGCTTCGGCTACTACGCGAGCGACAGCCTCCTCGCGGACGTCGTGGGAACGGACACGATTCCCGACCTCGTGATGGGACGCATCTCGACGCGCACCGACGCGCAGACGAACACGGTCCTCCAGAAGCTCCTCGACTACGAGCAGAACCCGCCGTCCGGGAACTGGCGCCACCACGCGGTCGTGATCTCCGACCGCGGGAAGAACTGCGACCCGAACGAGGCCGCCGACTGGGAGAACACCAACCAGGCCGGGATCGACGAGATGACGATTCCGCCGTACTCCCAGCGCTCGATGAAGTACTGGTCGGACCCGCAGTACTGCGGTGGAACGTGCGGCGGGTGCACGTCGTCGAAGGCCGACCAGCTCCGCTCCGACATCAAGTCCGCGGTGAACGGGACCGACGGGATCTCGGACGGCGCGGCGATCGTCCAGTTCACGGGGCACGGCAATTTCAACGTCTGGTCGGACGACGCGTTCTTCGCCGAGGGGTGGAGCGGGATCTTCGACGTCAACGGGTTGACCAACGGGTCCTCCGGCGCGAAGTACCCCTGGCTGATCGTCCACAACTGCCTGTCCGCGGGATTCATGTACAACCAGGACGTCACGCTCGGCGAGGACTGGCTGAAGAAGAGCGCCGGCGGCTCGATCGCGGTGTTCGCTCCCTCCGGGCTCACGGACGTGTACTACGGCATGGACGTCACGCAGAAGATCTGGGGAGACCTGTTCGGCCCTACCAAGCAGAGGATGATGGGGAACGCGGTCGCCGATGCGGTGAACTTCCTGTGCGGCCTCGGCGTGACCCAGCCCTGCCAGAACTACGTCCTCCTCGGCGACCCGACGACGCGCATGGAGCTCCCCACCGTGGCTCCCCCGACCTCGCCGCACGCGACGGGCGGGAACGCGGTGGTGAACCTGTCCTGGACCGCGAGCAAGACGACCGGGGCCAATTACAACGTCTGGCGAGCGGTGAGCCTACCGACGGGACAGTACTCCAAGGTCAACGCCTCGCCGATCTCGGGGACGACGTACGGCGACACGTCGGCCCAGAACGCCAAGACGTACTACTACTACATCGTGGCGGTCGATGCGTCGGGGTTCGAGAGCCCGTGGTCGAACTTCAACACGGACTGCGGCGGCGCCAATCTCGATTGTCTGACCGCGACGCCGTTGAACCCGAACCCGCCGGCCGCGCCGACCGGGCTCGTCGTCACCGACCCGGAGACCGGCGGAAAGCTGAACCTCTCCTGGAACACAAACGGCGAGAACGACATCGACCACTACACCGTGAACTGGGGCACGTCCTCGGGCGTGTACACGTCGTCCGTGAGCGCCGGCAAGCAGACGACGTACAGCCTGCAGGGACTCACGAATCAGACGACCTACTACATCGCGATCACCGCGACGAACACCTCGGGCAAGACCTCGGCGAACTCGCTGGAGGGAAGCGGTGTGCCGACGTTCGTCCGGGGGATCAAGTCGCCGGAATTCATCTCGAGCCTCCGGATCGACAAGTCGGGGAGCAATCTGTCCTTGAGCTGGGCCCCCGTGACGACGAACATCTACGGAAAGCCGACGACGATCGCCAACTACGAGGTCTACCGCGGCACCACGGTGACGTTCGTGCCGGGTCCGGGGAACAAGATCGGCGCGCCGACCGCGGCCTCGTTCACGGATGTCGGCGCCAACTCGAGCGCGGCGCCGAGCTACTACTACCTCGTGCGCGCGGTGGACACCTCCGGCAACGTCGGCGGACTCGGGAACCAGCTGCCGAACGGCATCGACACGTCGACCATCAACAAGGGCACGGACGGCGGCGGGAACCTCCAGCTCACGCTCCTCTGGCCCGCGATCACGACCGACTTCGACGGCAATCCGCTCGTGATCGACCACTACGAGGTGTACGCGACCGACCACCCCTACACGCGCGCGGACATCGCCGGCGGGTCGGTGCCGCTCCTGGCGTCGCCCGTGGCCTCGCCGTTGCTCGTGACGCCCCCGTCCTCGTCCCAGTACTATTCGGTCATCGTGGTGGACGCCCGCGGGAACAAGAGCTCGTTCTGATTCCCCGGGCCGCCTGAAAGGGGCGAAGTGGCCGGAGGGCGGGACGACCGGGACGAGCCGGCGCTGGTCGAGGCTGCGCGCGGAGGCGATGCCCGGGCGTTCGAGGAGATCCTCCGGAGACACGAGTCGCGCGTCTTGCGAGTGCTGCGCCTGATGGGCGTCCGCGCGCAGGAACGGGAGGATGTGGCGCAGAACGTCTTCCTCCGGCTGTTCCGCGGGCTCGGCGGTTTTCGCCCCGGGCAGCCGTTCGGCTCCTGGGTCTACAAGGTGACCGTCAACGCGGCCCACGATTGGCGGGCCCAGGCCGCCCGGCTCCACCGCGACGAGGCCCCCTGGGACGAGCGCGGCCCGGAACGGGGGAGGCACGGCCTCTCCGAGGATGCCCGCCTCGCCCTCGCCGGAAGGCTCGAGGCGGCGCTCGACCTCCTGACCGAGCGGGAGCGGGCCGCCTTCGTCTTGGTCACCCTGGAGGAGATGGACAGCGAGGAGGCCGGTCGGGTGCTGGGAATCAGCGCGGTGACCGTCCGGCGGCATGCCGGTCTGGCCCGGGAACGCCTGAGGAAGGCCCTCGAGGAAAAAAAGTCGCCGGTCGGTTGAACACGGCGCGTCCCCGGCCGGTATTCCTACGTTCGAGGAGCCGGACCATGGACAATCGCAACCACGACATCCTCGACGAAGCGATCGCGGCGCTCCGGACCACCGGCGGCGACGAGTCGCTTTCGTCCGCCGTTCGCTCCAAGCTCTTCTCGGACATCCAGAGCCTGCAGGCCTCGCCGGCAGGCCGCGTGACGGGGTTCGCGAAAGGTTGGCGTCTGGCCCTTCTGGGGGCGATTCCGGTGGTCGTGCTGACCGCGATCATCGTCACCGGAGGGCACCACGCCGGCCAGAGCGAGGGTTCCGGACAGCTCACAGCCACGAAGGTCGACGGCCAGGTGGTCTTCACGCTGGCCAACGGCAAGAAGACCCATATTGTTTACGCTTCGACGGACCCCCAGCGGTTCGACCCTGCCGCCGGGGTGAAGATGACGAAGAATCGGTATCAGGTCGATGCCACGGGGGGACCGAACCTCGTTTTCTATAGAATTGACTGAATTTCTGAGAAAGTTTCGTTGGTGGCCTGCTCAAACCGCCGGCCGGGGATGGGGAAAAAGTGGACCTCTTGCTTGACGCAGCGCGGAATTCGCGTACATTTCGGCGGATTCTGATGGGGCAGAGGGCACTAGGTTCCCGAGTATCCTGTCTCGGGTTGGCAATGACTTCGGAGGAGATGGAATGACAAAGAGGACGTTCGTAGGGGTGATGGCGGTCACGTTGGCCGCGGCGCTGACGGGTAGCGCCCTCGTCGCCTCGAACATGGGATTCAAGATCAACCGTACGCTGAGCGCGGCCGGTGCAGGGTCGAACTCCGGCACGAACACGCTGGCGCTCCCGGACAACCGGCAGAGCGGGCTGAACACGGCCGAGGACCTCATGCGCGACATCACGTTCGCCAACGTGTCGAACGTGCAGAAGTTCCTCGCCGCGAGCGACACGCTCCAGACGTACACCGGCCGCAAGAACGGCGGAACGGCGTTCGCCCTCAACGCCGGCGAAGGGAATTTCGTGAAGATGTTGACCTCGACGGCGTACATCGCCGTCGGCTCGGACAACCCGACGCTGGCCTACACGCTGTCGGCGGCCGGTGGCGGCTCGAACTCCGGCACGAACTTCTTCGCGTACAACTATCACCAGACGGCGGCGGACGCCGAGGGGCTGATGCGCGACATCGGCTTCGCGAACGTGAGCAACGTGCAGAAGTTCCTCGCGGCATCCGATACGCTCCAGACGTACACGGGCCGCAAGAACGGCGGCACGTCGTTCCCGCTCTCGCCGGGTGAGGCGTACTTCGTGAAGATGCTTACGACGGTGGCCTACACGCCGTCCCACTACTGATCTTGGGGAGGAGATTAGAAATGACGAAGAAGATTTTTGTTGGAGCGGCTGTTCTTGCCATGATCGTGGCGCTCGCACCGTCGGCCTCCGCGGCGTGCATTCCGGACAAGAGCGCCTATACGTACAATTTCGCGACCGGAGTCTCCGCGTACTGGTTCAGCCCCGGACAGGGCTCGATCATCGGCCAGTACTGGCAGCTCGGCAATTTCAGCGGGGCGAACAGCGGCGGTTGCCTGCCAGGCCTTCCGCAGCAGGGGCTGTACTACAGCCCGAGCATCCCCAACGCCATCGGACTCCAGGCGTCGCTCGGATCCTGCGGCGTCGGTTGCCCGGCCAACGGGAGCACGCTCGTTTACGTTGCGCAGAACGTTCTCCCCGACCACACCGATTTCATCGTCGGGTCGGTCGCTGAGACCCCGGCCGGCGCGGTCAACTTCGACTACTCCGCCCTGGGCAACCAGAACATGATCGCGATGCCGCGTCCGCGCATCACCTCGTCCTCGCGCGCCGGCACCACCGTGAACTTCAACGTGGGCGTCGATGCGACGTCGGCTGGCGCCTTCGGTAGCGCCGGTGCCAACGTCATCTCCGGCTACAAGGTCCTCTCGGCGCAGGCCTCCTCTGACCCCGGCCGCAACGCGACCGCCTACGGGAACGTGGTTGCGACCTTCAGCGTCACCGGCGGCGCGGCGGCTCCGGCCGTCGCTGGATCGGTCAATTGCACCAACACCGCGCAGGATCAGTGGCTGGTGACGCAGGTCCTGTTCGACAACAACACCGCTTCGAGCGCCCAGGTGAGCGCGGCGACCCGCGTCGGCTGCAACCCGGCTCTTGCCAATCCGCAGTTCAAGATCATCGACAAGAAGCCGGCGGACAAGGGCCTCCCCACCAAGCACTGAGTTCCAGCTCTATCGAACGAACGAACCGCGGGGCTTCGGCCCCGCGGTTTTTTTTTGTGGACGTTCGCGGTGGTGCTGCGGGAGCGCGCCCGATACGATAGGTGGCCGAATCGCGGCAATCCCCCCAAGCGGTGCGTACGGCGCCGCGAAGGACCGCCGCGGCGCGAGGAGGCTCGAAGGTGCGTGGTTCCCGGGTCGGCAAAGGAACGATTGTCGCGCTGCTGTTGATGGCCATGTGCAGCTGCGGGGATCGTCCGTCTTCTGCCTCGAAGCAGTCAGCGGACCACACCGCGAGCGCGCCGGCGGCGTCGCGGATCTTGGTGACGATCGAGTCCGTGGCGGCAAGCAGGCTCGCGCTCTACGGAGGGTCTGTGCCGACGCCCAGCCTTGCCGGGCTCGCCGCCCGTGGAGCCGTCTACGACGACGCGGTGAGCGTGACGCCGCTGTCGCGGCCGGCGCTCGTCACGATCCTCACGGGCATCGCTCCCGACCGCTCGGGGGTGCGGGACAACATCCACGATGCGCTCCCCGACACGTTTCCCACGGTGGCGGAGGGGGCGCGGGGGGCGGGGTTCGAGACGGCGGCGTTCGTCGGGACGCCGTTCGCCTCCTACTCGAGCGGGTTGCAGCGCGGGTTCGACCTCTTCGACGGCCCGGAGGCGCTGGTGGTGGGCCCGGCCCAGCACGCGCCCCCGGTCGTTCCGGCCGGACAGGTCGCCGACCATTTCAAGCAGTGGCTCGCCACGAGGGCGGCAGGAAAGCCGTTTTTCGCCTGGATCCACTTCGCCGACCTGAACGGCCAGGCGACCCCGGCGCCGAGCTCGGTGTCGAAGGGGGTGGTCGAGAAGGACGACTATCCGCTCAAGCCATACGATGACGCGCTGGCCGCGATCGACGCCGCGATCGGCTCGATCGTGGAAGCGGTGGGCAAGACACCGGGGGGCGCGGACGTCTCCTTCCTGGCGGTCGGCACGCACGGCGCTTACCTCGGCGAGTCCGGCCGCCACGGAGATGCTTTCTGGCTCGCCGACGAGACGCTGCGCGTTCCCGTCGTCGAGGTCCCGCGGCTCGGGGCGACGCCGGCGGACGCGCCCGCTCGCCTGGCGCGGCAGACCTGGCTCCCGGACGTCGCGAGAACGCTCGCTGGCGCAGTCGGCGCGACGCTGTCTCCCGATGCCGACGGGGTACCCCTCGGTCAAGCCCCGGATGCGGCCCGGTCGCGCCTCGCCTGGGGCTTCGCCCCGGACGACCAGCTCGGCTGGCCGCCTCTGACTGGACTCGACGCGGGAACGAACTGGAGCGTGTTCGAATGCGCGGCCGACGGAACGCTCCGCCCGCGTGGCGCCGACGGAACGCCGGTCCCTCCGGCGGTTGCGGCCCGCCCGGCCCGGCCACGGCCCCGGACGCTCCCTGCCGAGAACCGGCGCGCCATTGCGCATGCGGGGTTGAAGCTCGGAGCGGTTACCTCTCCCGCAGTGCCTTCGAAAGACGTCGACGCGTGGCTCGCGGACCTGCAGCTCATGCGGGTGTTCTTCGGAATCGATCGCCCGCGCCCCGCCATGCGACGGACGAAGGCCCTTCTCGATGCGTCGCCCGATGCTCTTCCGGCGTTGACCGGTCGCCTCTACGCCCTGGTGTCCTCGCAGTCCCCGGAACGCGAGACGCTTCGCGACAGGCTCCTCGCGCGCTACCCCGCCCGGTCCGAGGCGCTCCACTGGTCGGCGCACGTCTCGATCGCCGAGAAGAAGACCGACGAGGCCGGAGCGCTCCTCGACGCCGCCGTCGCGGTCGGCCCCGTCGAGCCCGAGATGCGCTACGACCTGGCTTGCGTGGACTCGCTGCGCGGCAATCTCGGCGCGGCGCTCAAGAACCTCGATGCCGCTTTGAGCTCCGGCTACAGGAACTGGGACTGGATCGACAAGGACCCGGACCTCGTCGCTCTGCGCGCGAGCCCCGGCTTCGTCGATCTGCTGCGAGCCCACGGACGATGAGGCGTCTCCGAACGGCGTGCGCGCTGGCGATCGCGGTCGCCGCCGGTTTCGCTTCGTGTCGCGGCGGCAGGCCCTCGGGAGTCCTCCTGATCACGCTCGACACGACCCGGGCGGACCACATCGGCTGCTACGGGTTTGCCAAGGCGGCCACCCCCAACCTCGACGCGCTCGCCGGGGAGGCGGTGCGATTCGACCAGGCCATCTCCGCCGTGCCGACGACGCTCCCGTCCCACTCGACGATGTTCACCGGTGTCTACCCGCCGGTCCACGGCGTCCGGTACAACGGCATGTTCCATCTCGCCGATTCGTCCGTCACGCTCGCGGAGCGGTTTCACGACGCCGGATACGCGACCGGCGCCATTCCCTCGGCGTTCCCCGTGACCAAGACGAGCGGTCTCGCGCAGGGGTTCGACGTCTACCGCGACATGTTCTCCGAGCCGGGCGCCGAGAAGCTCTCCCCGATCGCCGGCCGCAAGGCGGAGGAGGTGACGCGGCTCGGCCTGGAGTGGATCCGGTCGGCTCGCAGGCGCCCGTTCTTCGCCTGGCTGCACTACTACGATCCCCACTACCCGTACGAGCCGCCGTTCCCGTACTCGGCGAAGTTCCGCGATCACCCCTACGACGGGGAGATCGCCTACGTCGACGCGCAGCTCGGGGAGTTGTTCGCGGCGCTCCGCAAGGACGGCCTCTGGGACGACCTCGTCGTCGTGGTGGTCGGAGATCACGGCGAAGGACTTTACGAGCACGGAGAGCGGATGCACGGCCAGCTCGTCTACGAATCCACGCTGCGGGTGCCGCTCCTGATCAAGACGAGACACGCGCGGCCGGGCAGCGTCGTGGCGGAGCCGGTGACGCTCGCGGACATCGCCCCGACGATCCTCGACCTCGCGGGGCTGCCGGTTCCGGCGGGGCTCGACGGGCAGAGCCTGAAGAGCGCTCTGGCGGGCGGAGCGCCGCCGCGCCGAGAGCTCTACTTCGAGTCGCTGTCCGGATCGCTGTCGTTCGGCTGGAGCCCGGTCGAGGGGATCCGGCGCGGGAAGTGGAAGCTGATCCGCTCGAGCGACCCGGAGCTGTACGACCTGGAGGCGGACCCTCACGAGACGAACAACGTGTACGGTTCCGAAGGGCAGGTCGCCGCCGATCTGGGCGCGGTCCTCGACGAGGACCTTGCCCGCTGGGCCAAGACCGCCGCGCCGGCCGAGGCCGTCACCGCGCCGATCGATGCCGAGGCGCGCACGCGCCTCGCGAGCTTGGGGTACCTCGGCGGGACCGTCAGCGACGCCCGTCGCGGCGGGCCGAGCCCGAGGTCCCTCGCCCACCTGGAGAGCGAGCTTCTGCTCCTCCAGGACCTGATGCAACGGCAAGAATACGGGAAGGTAGCCAATGCCGCGGCCGGCATCCTGCGCGCCGACCCGGGAAATCGCTTGGCGCTCGATCTCGCGGCGGAGGCTACGGCGTCGCTCCACGATTTCGCTCGCGCGGAGGCCTACGGCGCCGAGATGACCAAGCGCTACCCGGAATACGCCCCGGGGGTGGTCACCCTGGGACGGATCTACGTCGCCCAGAAGAAGTACACGCAGGCGGAGGCAACTTTCCGCGCCGGCGCCGAGAAGTCTCCCGGCGAGCCGCTCCTCGTGTATTCGCTCGCGCTGACCCTCCTCGCCGAAGGGCGCGTCGCGGATGCCCGGAAGCTCGCCGAGGAGGCGCTCCAGAAGAAGGGAACCGATCCCGCGTTCCGCATCCTCCTCGCGAATTGCCGGGCCGATGCCGGTGATGCCGACGGCGCGCGGGCCGATCTCGAAGCGGCGCTCGCCGCCGGATACAGCAGCATCGACGCGCTGAGAACGGAGCCGCTGCTCGCCGCGCTGCGCAAGATTCCAGGGTTCGAGGACGTCCTCAAGGCCAAGAAGGGGCACTAGTGCCCGGCCGCGGATCTTCGCGTCTCGAGCATTCCGGACTCACGATCGCGTTCGCCGGCCTCTTCGTTCTCAGCGGCGCCGCCGGCCTCGTGTACGAGGTCGTCTGGAGCCGCCTGCTGGCGCAGGTGTTCGGCGTCACCGCGTTCGCCGTCTCGACGGTCCTCGTCTCGTTCATGGGAGGGATGGCCCTGGGCGCCGCCCTCCTCGGCCGCCGCGCCGACCGGGCCTCCCGCCCGCTCCGGATCTTCGCGCTGCTCGAAGCCGGCGTCGGACTGTTCGCGCTCGTGTTTCCGCTCGTGCTGTCGGCGGTCGGCGCCATCCAGAACCGTCTTTTCCCGATCCTCCCCGATTCGTTCGCGCTCCGCTCCGCCATCCGGTTCGGTCTCTGCCTCGCAATACTCCTGCCCCCGACGGTCCTGATGGGAGGCACCCTGCCCGCGCTCGGGGCGGGGCTCATCCGCCGGACCGAAGGCCTCGGCAGGGGAGTGGGGCTCCTCTACTTCGTGAACACGATCGGCGCCGCGGCCGGGTGCTGGCTCGCCGGGTTCGTGCTCCTCCCGTCGATCGGGCTGAGCCGGACGACCTGGGTCGCGGCGAGCGTCAATGCGATCGTCTGCCTCTCTGCGTTGGCGCTCGATCGCCGCGTTCCGGTGGGGGAGCCGGGACCGGCGCCTCCAGCGCCCCGGTCGCTCGAGCCGAGCCGGTACGCGACCGAGCCTTCATGGTGGCCGCTGGCCGTGGCGTGGGGGAGCGGCCTTTCCGCGCTGGCGTTCGAGGTCGTCTGGTTCCGGGTGCTCGTCCTGGTCTTCGGCTCGACCGTCTACTCGTTCAGCGCGATGCTCACCGTCTTTCTCGCGGGGCTCGCCGTCGGCGCCGCGGTCGCGGGGATCCTCGTCGACCGGCTCGGGCACCCTGTGCGCCTCCTCTCTCTGGCGCAAGCCGCCGTCGCGGTCTCGCTTCTGGGCGGCTTGCTCGTCGTCAACGAGATGCCGGAGCTGTTCCTCCGGATCCTCGCGACGCAGGGGCTGAGCTTCGAGGGGATGAGCCGGACGAAGCTCCTCCTGTCGTGGCTCACGCTGACGCTCCCCGCTCTCGCGTTCGGGGCCACCTTTCCGGTCGTCGTCCGCCTGGCGGACGCGAGGATCGGCGGGACCGGCTCCCGCATCGGGCGGGCGTATGCCTGGAACACGGCCGGCGCGATCGTCGGCGCGTTCGTCACCGGGTTCGTGCTCCTTCCGCGCCTCGGGACCGAGCGGACGCTCCAGCTCGTCGTGGCGTGGTCGCTCGTCCTCGCCGTCGGAACACTCCTCTCCGAGCCCGGCAGCGTCCGGCTTCGATGGGCGGTGCCGGTGGGCGGCTCGCTCGTGCTCTCGGCGGCGATCCTGGTCGCGGCGCCTCCGTGGGACCGCCGCCTCCTCGGGGCCGGGGTCTACGTCGACCCCCGGCTCTATCTCGATGCGAGCGGACACGCCTCGGTGCGGAACGTGGTCTCCGACTACCGGCTGACGAGCTACACCGAGGGGTACAACGACACGATCACGTCGTACGAGTCGGTCATCGGGAAGTTCATCACGGTCAACGGAAGCCCGACGGCCTCCGACCACTTCGAGGACATGTTCACCCAGCGGATGCTCGGACACCTTCCGATGCTGTTCCATCCCGGGCCGGTCCGGTCGGTGTGCGTCGTCGGCCTCGGCGCGGGCGTGACCACCGGAGCGATCGCGACCCACGCGCCCGAGCGCCTCACGGCCGTCGAGCTCGAGAAGGGGGTGTTCGTCGCGGCGGGGCTGTTCACGAAGGAGAACCAGGGCGTCCTGGAGGATCCCGCGCTGACGGTCCGCCTCGACGACGCGAAGAACTTCCTGAGGCTGACGCACGAGCGGTTCGACGTCATCACCTCGCATCCCAACTTCCCCTCCCTGAGCGGCTCGGGCACCCTCTACAGCGCCGACTTTCTCGCGCTGTGCCGGAGCCGGCTCGCCCCCGGGGGCGTGATGCTCCACTGGTCGCCGCTGTCGCGGATGCGCCCCGCCGACGTGCGAACCGCGGTCGCGTCGTTCCTCGCGGTGTTCCCGCACGCGCGCTTCTACTGCGTCGGGTTGACCCTGATGATGCTCGGCCGGGAGGAGCCTTTCCCTCCCGTCGACGTGGGCGCGCTGAGCGAGCGCGCCGGAGCGCCGCGCGTCGCGGCGAGCCTTCTCGACGTGGGCGTGCGCGGACCGATCGAGTCGATGGCGTACTACGAGTTCGACGAGGGCGAGGCGCGCCTGCTCGCCGGAGACGCCGTGCCGAGCACCGACGACCGGCCCCGGGTCGAGTTCGACGCGCCGCGCGGGCTGTTCGAGGCCACGGTGGACGCCAACCTCCGTGCGATCGAGAGCGTGCGCCCGACCCGCGAGGAGCGGGCGCGCCGCCTCGGCCTCGAGGGGGACGCGCGCGGCTCCTACCTCGCGCTCGCCGCCGCCTACGACGACGCACGCCACGCGGAGGCCCTCTTCGGCGAGGGGAACACCGACGAGGCGTACCGCATCCTGATCCCGGTCGCGGACTCCGGGCAGCGCTACGGGCGCTACCTCGTCTCCGAGCACGCGGTGGCCGAGGGCATCTTCGCCGAATCGGGCGGGCGCATCGCCGACGCCAACGAGCGGTTCGCGCTGGCGCTCCGGTACGATCCCGATCGCCTCGACGCCCTGGTCGGCGCCGGATACACCGACTTCTTCCTCGGCCGTCCGGCCGAGGCCGAGCTTCTCCTCACCAGGGCCGCGACCCTCTACCCGCGATCCGCGGGGGCGCTCTACCGTCTGGCGGCGCTCCGGGAGTCGCAGTCCCGATGGGCGGAAGCCGAGTCGCTTCTCGCGCGCGCGATCGCGCTGCGGCCGGACCTCGCGACGCCGCACGCGCTGCTCGGGTCGCTCCGGCTGGCGGCGAAGCGGCCGGAGGACGCGCTCGAAGCACTCGACACCGCGATCCGCCTGGGGGACCGGAGCGAGGGGGCCGTTTCGGGGCGGGCGGAAGCGCTCCTGGCCCTCGGCCGGACGCGCGAGGCGTTCGATGCGGCCAAGGACGCCGCATTGCTGTATCCGCGCTCCCGGTCGACGCTCGAGTTGCTCGCCTCGTGCGCCGACGCGCTCGGGAATCGCAGGGAAGCCGCCGACACCCGCATCCGGATCCGGGATCTCGACCCGCACGACGCACCCGCGGGCGCCGGCAAGACGCGATGACCGGCCGGGAGCCGGACCGCCGCTCCTTCGCGCGCTCTCTCGCGGTGCTGCTGGTCGCGGGTGGGGTCGTCCGGGCCCTCTACGTCGCCTTGCAGCCGCAATTCGATCCGGCGTTCGCGCGCCCTCTTCTCGACGGCGCGGTCTACATCGAGATGGCGCGTGCCGGCGGTCCGCCCGCGGGAGTCTTCTACCTCCCGCCCCTTTATCCGTGGCTTCTCGCCGCGCTGTGGAAGGTCGCCCCGGAGCGCTTCGGCCTGCTTTACCTGATCCAGCAACTCCTCGTGGTCGGGACCGCGGGCCTGCTCGCGCTCGTGGCGCGAAGGACCGCGGGACACCTCGCCGGACTCCTGACCGCGGCGTGCGTCCTCCTCTATCATCCGCCGATGTTCTTCGCCTCCTGTCCGCTCGGAGAGTCCGTCGCGATGCTCCTGCTCGCGGCGGCCATCGTGCTCTCCGAGGGACCGGGAGATCGGCGGGGCGCCGCCGCGGGCGGCGTGATCGGCCTCGCGTCCCTCGTCCGGCCGAACTTCCTCCCCGTCGCTGGACTCTGGGCGCTCGGGGATGCGGCGCGGCGCCGCACGCTCCGCGCCGTGTTGCTCGCGGCGATGACGCTCGTCGCACTCGCCCCGGCGCTCCTCCACAACGCGCGCGCGAGCGGGCGCCTCGTGCCGGTCTCGGCGAACGGCGGCGTCGTGTTCTGGCTCGGAAACGCTCCGGGGGCGGTCGGGCTGTACACGCCGGCTCCCGGCTTCTCGGGGAGCCTCGCGAGCCAGCAGTCGGAGGCGATCGCCGAGGCCGGCGCGCGCGCGGGACGCGCCCTCGATCCGGTCGAGGCCGACGCGTTCTGGTGGCGCGAGGGGATCAGGACGCGACTCGCGGATGCGGCCGGGACCGTCCGTCTGGTCTTTTGGCGTGTCCTGCTCACGCTCGACAACGCCGAGCACGGCCTCGATTACGCCCCGATGCTCGATACGAACCCGATCCGGAGGCTGGCCCCCCTCCCGTTCGCCGCGATTCTCGCTCTGGCGGTGTTCGCCGTCGTGGCGTTCGGCCCGGCGTTTTCCGGCGGCACGGCCCTCTGGGGGGGCGTGATCGTCGCTGCCCTCGCTCCGATCGCGTTCTACGTCTCGAGCCGGCACAGGCTCCCTCTCGCGGAGCTCCTGTGCGTGCCCGCCGGCATCGGCGCCGCGTCGCTCCTCACGCGCACGGTCACGCCGGCCTCGTGGCGCGGGCGGGCCGCGATCTCCGCGGGACTCCTCGCGGCGTGCCTCTCCGCCGGCGTCCCGTCGGGAGACCTGATCGCACCCGAGCGCTCGTCCGCGCTGGCGACGCTCGCGGACGTCTGGCGGCACGCCGGCGATCTGGGCAAGGCCGAGTCGGTCGCGCGGGAGGCGACGGCCCTCGATCCCGGAAACGCCCTGGCCTGGCACAATCTCGGGGTGATCGCGGACGCGCTGGGGAAGCGCGAGGACGCCGAGCGCTCGTACCGCAGCGCGCTCGCGGCCGACCCGACCCAGCCGGACGCCGCGGCGAACCTGGCGAAGATCCTCGTCGCGTCCGGCCGGCCGGGGGAGGCCGTTCCGGTGCTCGAGCGCGCGCTCTCGGCCTGGCCCCGCCACGCCGCATGCTGGACGAACCTCGTCGTGGCATACGCCGCCGCGGGGGACCGGGTGCGGGCTCGCGACGCCGCGGTGCGAGCGCAGGCCGCCGGGGTCGCGCTCGATCCCGCGCTCGTCTCCCTTGTCGACGGGGAGGAGGGTCGATGAGGCGGGCGGCGCTGATTCTCGCCGGTGTTCTCGCCGCGGCGTCGTCTTGCCGGATGGATCGGATGATCACCGATACCGGGTATCGCGGAACCTGGCGGCGCGCCAACGACCGGAACGAGTCGATCGTGGCGATCACCGACGCCGGAGGGCGGTGGCGGTTCCGCTGGATCAAGCGATCGTTCGACCACAAGTTCCGTGTCGATTGCGACTGGATGGGGCACTGCGAGGAGCGGCTCAACGGGGCCGTGATCGCGACGTACACGATCGTGACCCGGTACGACGAGGGCAAGCTCTACACCGACACGGTCGAGGAGCGCGTGAGCCCGGTCAAGGTGACCGCGCGATACACCGACGTGATGGAGGTGCGGGACGGCGGACGCACGCTCTGGAACTTCACGACCGATCGCGACGGGCAGCATTTCGACGGAGACGAGCGGCCGAACCGGACGTTCGACAAGATCGCGGACGGGGTCGCGGATCCTCCGCGCTCCGCCGCGGTGGCCGGCTGATGGCGCGCAAATCCCTCGAGACCGTGATCGGACGGCGGTTCAAGGACCGGAGGCTCCTGGCGCGCGCCCTCACGCATCCGTCCGGCACCCACGAGCGGGGCGGCGACCGGACCGAGGAGACCTACGAGCGCCTAGAGTTCCTCGGGGATTCCCTCCTCGGGTTCCTCGTCGCGGAGCGGCTGGCGCGCTCGGATCCGCGCGCCGACGAGGGCCTGCTCACACGGCGCAAGCAGACGGTCGTCAGTCAGGGAGCGCTGGCGGCCGTGTCGCGGGAGCTCGGCCTCGGAGCGGCCGTGCACCTCGGGCGCGGCGAGGAGGCGACCGGCGGCCGCGAGAAGCCCTCGATCCTCGCCGACGTGTTCGAGTCCGTCCTGGCGGCCGTCTATCTCGACGGCGGGATCCGCGCCGCGCGCGCGTTCGTCTCGCGGCACCTCGAGGCGGCGATCGCCGCGGCCGAGAGCCGGACGGCCGACGTGACGGACACGAAGACCGCCCTCCAGGAGGCGGTCCAGGCGCATTTGCGGAGGACTCCCCGCTACCGTATCGTCGAAACCGCGGGGCCGGCGCACGCCCGGCGATTCACGGCGGAGGTCATGATCGACGACAGGGTAGCCGGACGCGGCGTCGGCGCGAGCCGGAAGGCGGCGGAGCGCGCGGCGGCGTCCGCGGCCCTTCGCGAGTGGACGGGCCGCGAGGGGGATTCGTCGTGACGGGAGCACCGCCGCGGCTCCTCGCGGTCACGGGAGTCACCCTGGCGCTGCTCGCGCGCCTCGTGGCGCATGCGGCGGACGCGCCGCCGGACGCGCTGGAGTCCACGGCGAGCGTTCCCGTCGACACCGAGTCGACCCTCGTAGTTCGCGCCACGGGAGCTTCGGTCGAGATCGCCGGCCGCGAGGGGCGCGAGGTCCGGTTCGTGTCGCGGGAATCCGACGGGCGAACCGGCGAGCGCAAGCTCGGGGTCTGGCTCCAGGAGGGGAAGATCGTCCTCGGCCTTCCTCCCGGGGAGTCTCCCCGCGGGGGGGTCGTGCGGATCGAGGTGCCGCCCGGATTCAACGTGAAGGTCGACGCGGAAGCGCCGCTGAGCCTGCGCGCCCTCCAGGGGAGCGTCGAGGTGCACGCCAAGGACGCGAAGGTCATCGCCGGAGAGATGGCCGGGACACTCGATCTCGAGGTCGAGGGGGGCAGCGTCTCCATCGACGGCGCGGCCGACGTCACGCTGAAGGCGAAGGGGACCCAGTCGACGATCTCGGCGTCCACCGGAAACGTCTCCGCGCACGTGACCGGCGGCGCCGTGACGATCGACTCGGCGCACGGCGCGACCGATCTCGAGACCGACGAGGCCGCCGTGAAGGTGACCGGGGCCGCGGCGCCTTTCCAGATGAAGGTCCGGCACGGAAGCGCGTGGGTGAAGGGGCTGACGCGCGGGGGGAACCTCACGCTGGCGGGCGCGGAGCTCAAGCTCGAATCCTGCCAGGGGGACATCGAAGTCAGCTCCGACGCGAGCGTGACGTTCATGGAGATGGAGGCCGCGATGCACGTCGACATGTACGGCGGCATACTTCGCGGCCGGGGAAACCAGGGGCTGCTCGAGGTGCGGACGCGCAACACCGAGGTCAACGTCGAGTCGATCGACGGCCCGCTCCGCATCCAGGGAGAGGGACTGAAGGCGAAGATCATCGACGTCGCGGGAGACCTGTACGTCGAGACCAGCGTGTCCGAGTTCGTGCTCGACAAGGCGCAGGGCGCCGTCGAGCTGAACCTCGACCGTGGAAACGCCACGATCAAGAGGACCCAGGGCCTGGTCACGGCGAACGTCAAGGGAGGCGACATCCACCTGATCGACATCGCCGGCCCCGTTGCGCTCGACGTCGATCGCGGGAACGTCGAGGCCTCCTGGGTGTCGGTGAGCGGCAGCAAGGATTCGACGATCACCACCTCGAACGGGGACGTGACGCTCAAGTTCGCCCAGCAGGTGTCGTGCCGCGTCGAGGCGAAATCGAAGGTGGGCCGCGTCGAAAGCTCGATCGAGTCGGTCCGGCTTCTCGACGACGGTGCCGCCGCGGGGCCGGTCGGGCACGGCACGCGCCCCGTGATCAAGGTCGAGGCCAACGGCGAGGTGAAGATCCTGGACGCGAACGCCGCGGAATCCGAGGACGAGTAGGGGCGGACGCCCCGCTCAGCGGATCCGCGCCAGCTGGGCCTGCGCGTCCGGGTTGCCCGGATCGAGGGCGAGCACGCGGCGCGCGAACGAGCCCGCCGTGGCCCCGTCCCCGCGCGCGAGCGCTATCGCGCCGCGGTTGAGCAGCACGGGGACGACGTCGGGGGCGAGGGCGAGCGCCCGGTCGAGCAGGGCCTCGGCCGGGTCGAGCTCTCCGTGCTCCGCGAGGAACTGCGCGCGGTTGTTGAGGGCACGGATGCTGTCCGGGGTCGCGGCGACCGCGTGCGCGAAGAGCGGGCCGTCGCTGCTCCAGACGGTCGTGTACGTCCACGCGCGGGCGGCGAGGAGCAAGCCCGCGGCGGCGACCGGGACGCCGGCACCCCGCCATCGGAACCGGCGGACCGCGGCGGCGATCGCGGCGCCGGCGAGGAGGCAAACCGCGACCGAGGGGAGATAGAGCAATCGGTCGCCGAGAATCGTTCCGATCGTGACGAAAGCGTTCGAGACGATCGACCAGGTCGCAAGACCGAGCACGCCGACGAACGCGAGCTCGGGGCGCGCGCGCCAGGCGATCGCGATGCCGGCGAGGCAAGCGAGGAAGAACAGGAGGCCGACCGCGGCACCGGGATCGAGAAGCGATCGCACGGGCACGATCTCCGCGAAGCCGTAGTCGGGGGCCAGGCGCACGGGGGTGACGAGCAGCGAGACGGCGCGGCCGAAGGTGGCCAGGACGGTCCAGGCGCGCGGCAGCGGTGCCAAGCCGACGACCGGGTTCTCGATCGGCGTGACCGCGCCGGGAGCGAGTCCCAGTCCGCCGAGCACCGCGAGCCGGAGCGCGAGGTAGGATCCTGCGAGGACGAGCGACGGCGCCAGATTCAAGGGTGCGACGCGCCGGCGTCCGGGAGATCCCGGCGCCACCGGACGCAGCGCCTCCCAGGCCGCGGCGACGGCGACGAACGTGATCGCGTTCTCCTTGGCGGCAAGTGCTGCGGCGCCGAGCCCGCACGTGGCGAACTGTCCGGGGACCGTCACCCGGCCGGCGGGATTCCGGCACCGGGCGAACGCGAGGAACGATCCGAGGAACCCGAGCGTCGCGAGCAGCTCCGCGCGCCCCGAGACGTTGGCGACCGCCTCGACGTGGACGGGATGGATCGCGAAGACGGCGGCCCCGGCCGTCGCGGCGAGGGCCGAAAGCCCCACCGCTTCGCCGCAGACCAGCACGAGCGCCGCGGCCGCGGCGTGGAGCAGCACGTTCGCCAGGTGGTAGCTCCACGGGCGATCCGCCGAGAGGACGTGATTGGCGGCGAGCGACCAGAGCGTCAGCGGCCGGTAGAGCCCGGACGGTGTCCGGACGTCCGGCCCCTGGTGATACGGAGCGGTCGCGATCGCCCCCCATGCGTGACCGGTCACCGCCGGGTTCCGCAGGACGACCAGGTCGTCGTCGTAGGCGAACGCGAAATCGATCGTCCGCGCGTAGAAAAGCGTCGCGAGGGCCGCGATCAGCGCGGCTCTGAAGGCTAGCGAAAGGGGCCGAACCGGCACGGGACGATGGTAACAGCGCGGAGTACACTTCCTTACGGGAGCCGCGCCGATGCGACCGATCGATCCCGCCGTCGCCACCCTGCAGGAGGCGCTCGCGCGCCGGAGCGCGCCGGCCGCGCTCTCGGAGACGCTCGCCGGCTCTCGGGTGCGCTGCGTCGCGTGCGGCCACCGGTGCGTCGTCCTTCCGGGCCTGGCAGGAATCTGCAAGGTCCGCTTCAACCAGGACGGGGTGCTCCGCGTCCCTCGTGGCTACGTGGCGGGCCTGCAGGTCGATCCGATCGAGAAGAAGCCGTTCTTCCACGCATTCCCCGGGGGCAACGCGCTGTCGTTCGGCATGCTCGGCTGCGACCTCCACTGCGCGTACTGCCAGAACTGGCTGACCTCCCAGGCGCTTCGAGATCCGGCCGCGCTGTCCGGGCCCCGCGACGTGGAGCCGGAGGATCTGGTGGCCCTCGCTCTCGCCGAGGATGCTCCGGCGATGGTGACGACCTACAACGAGCCGCTCATCACCGCCGAGTGGGCCGTCGAGGTGTTCGCGAAAGCGAAGCGGGCGGGGCTGACCTGCGGCTTCGTCTCGAACGGGAACGCCACGCCCGAGGTCCTGGAGTACATCCGGCCGTACGTCGATCTCTACAAGGTCGACCTGAAGGGCTTCCGCGACGCGCACTACCGGACGCTCGGCGGCCGGCTCGACACGATTCTCGACACGATCCGCCGCCTCCACGCGATGGGATTCTGGGTCGAGATCGTCACGCTCCTGATCCCGGGGTTCAACGACGATCGCGCCGAGCTGACCGACGCCGCGCGCTTCCTCGCCTCCGTCTCTCCCGACATCCCGTGGCACCTGACCGCGTTCCATGCCGACTACAAGATGCGCGACACCCGGCCGACGTCACCCGGCGACCTGCTACGGGCCGCCGACATCGGCAGGGAGGCGGGGCTGCGGTTCGTCTACGCGGGGAATCTCCCCGGGCGCGTCGGCGACCTGGAATCGACGCGCTGCCCGCGGTGCGCGCGCACGGTCATCGGGCGCTTCGGGTACCGCGTGACCGCGCTCGCCCTCGACGGGGGCGCCTGCGCGGGATGCGGCGAGCCGATCCCCGGATTCTGGCCCGCGTCGTGGACCCCGGCCGTGAGCGCGGCCGGTGCTTCGCGATTCCCGCGGCCCGTCGGAATCCCGCGGGCTTCATGACCCGACCCCCGCGCAGCATCCTCTACGTCCCCGCCGGGCGGCGCGAGCTCCTGGAGAAAGCCGGGCGCGCGGGCGCCGACCTGGTCATCGTCGACCTCGAGGACGGCGTCGCTCCCGACGAGAAGGACACGGCGCGCGAGAACGTCCGCGCCGCGGTGGCATCCCGAATCCTGGGCGGTGAGCGTCCGTGGATGCTGCGCATCAACGCGGGGCGCTCCGGGCCGCACCCCGGCGATCTGACCGTCGTCGGGTACGCGCGGCCGCCGTGGGTCGTCGTGCCGAAGGTCGAGGACCCGGGCACGGCCGGCGCCCTCGCGAGCCGGTTCGCCGAGCACGGTGCCATGACCGCGCTGATGATCGAGACCGCCGCGGGCGTGCTCGCGGCACCGTCCCTCGCGGCGGCGCACCCGAAGATCGCGATGCTGATCGTCGGGTCGGCCGACCTGCGCGTGTCGCTCGGCGCGCGCCCCGACCCGCATCGGACGTGGGAGCGCCATGCGCTCGCCCAGGTCATCCTGTCCGCCCGCGCCGCCGGGATCGCGGCCATCGACTCGGTCTACTTCGCGTTCAAGGACGACGCCGGTCTGCGGCGTCACGCCGCGATCGGCCGCGAGCTGGGCTTCGACGGGAAGAGCTGCATCCATCCGTCCCAGATTCCCGTCGTTCACGAGGTCTACGCCCCGACACCCGACGAGGTCGCCTGGGCCCGCCGCGTGGTGGCCGCCTGGGAGCGCGGGAACGGGGCCGCGAACGGCGTCGTCGCGATGGACGGGGAGATGGTCGAAGCCCTCCACGTCGCACTGGCGGAACGTATCTTGGGAATGAAGACATCCTGAAATAGTCTCCGAGACAAATCCCTTCTTCGCAGCGAGGCGGTATCCGGGGAGCCGAGCAAGAAGAAGGGATTTGTCTCGGAGACTATTTCAGGATGTCTTCATTCAACCGGGGGACGAGGTCGGTGCGGCCGAGGGCGATCGCGCGCCGGTAGGCCTCGGACGCCTGGGCGCGCCGCCCGGACTCGGTGAACAGGTGGCCGAGCTCGGCCCAGGCTTTCGCGCTGCCCGGGTCGAGTAGCACGGCATGGCGCGCGGCGACGGTCGCACCGTCGAGATCGCCGCGTCTATGGAGAAGCAGCGCGAGGTCGAGGCGCGGGGGAGCCCACGCAGGCGCAAGACGCGCGGCCTCGCGGAACGCCGTCTCCGCTCCGGCGAGATTCCCCGTCCGCACGAGTGCCAAGCCACGGTCGAGGTGGGGCGGAGCATACGGCGGCCACGCGCGGGACGCGGCGGCGAAGTGGGCGAGAGCGCGGTCGAGCCGGCCGTCCTCGGCTTCGAGAGAGCCGACCCAGTACTGCGCGCGAGGCGCTTCGGGATACGAGCGCAGCGCCGCTTCGAAGATCGTGCGATCGCTCCTCCAGTCGGCCGCGCGCCTCCACATCGCCGCCGCGAGCACCGCGACGGCAAGCCCGCTCACGAGCGGCCCGCCGCGGCCGACCCGTGCGAGGGCCGCGCTCAGAAGCACGGCGGCGCCGGTGAGCGGGAGGTAGAGAAACCGCTCCGCGAAGATCGCCCCGATCGGGACGACGAGATTCCCGATCAGGAGGTAGGGGACGAGCACGAGCAGGCCGCCGACGGCCAGCGGCGGGCGGGATCGCGCGAAGCCGGCGGCGCCGAGGATCGCGATGGCGAGGAAGATCAACGTTCCCGCCACGGGACGCGGCGCGAGCGGGCTTCGCTCGATGGCGATGCACGGGCCCGAATAGTCGACGGAGAGGCCGTAGGGAAGAACGGACAGGCGGGCGTAACGGCTCGCGAGGCCGAGCGCGGTTGCCTCGCGGGCGGCGGCCGGCTGCGCGACGAGCGGGTTGTCCATCTCCGGGATCTCCTGGACCGGCGCCCACGCTTGAAGCGACAGGACGCGCAAGATCCCGAAGACGACGATCCCGAGGACGACAGGAGCCAGCGCTCCGGCGCGGTCGATGCGCGCCGCGGCGGTTTTCGGCCGCTCGCGAAGCAGCTCGACGAGAAAGACGATCGGAGCGGCGGCGAGCCCGGTCTCCTTCGAGCCGGCGGCAAGCAGGACGCAGGCGGCCGCGCCCCACGAAGCCAGGCGCGCCGCGGCGTCCGTGGGCCGCGCGCCGCGCCAGGGACCCGTGGCCAGGGAAAGGCGGACCGCCGCCAGCGTGAACAGCGCGGCCAGGATCTCGGAGCGTCCGACGACGCTCGCGACCGCCTCGGATTTCGCCGGGGTCACCGCGAACACGGCGGCGCCAAGGAGCGCCGGCACGGCGGCGACCCCCAAGGCCACGGTGAGCCGCCAGAGAAGGACGCACAGGAGCGCGTGGAGGGCGAGATTGACGGCGTGGGACACGGCCGGCCGCGCCCCTCCCGCGAGCGCGCGCTCGAGCGCGAAGCTCGCGATCGTCACCGGACGGTAGAGCGAGCGGTCGCCCCCGCGGGCTCCCTCCCAGTACGACGCGGTGAGGATCTGCGTCGGGGCGCCTGCGGCACCTCCGGTCGGCGCCTCGACCACGAGGTGGTCGTCCTGCACGTACCCCGCGTGCAGGAGCGGCAGGTGGGAGAGCAGGACGAGAGCGAAAAGGAGCCCCGCGGCCGCCGGTCCCGGGAGCGCGCGACCGGGGCTCCGGGGCGCTCTCACCCCGGCACCCTCATCGCAGCGCGCCGAGCGTCTCCAGGATCTCCGGTCCGACGAGCACCTCGCGGGGTTTGCTGCCGTCGGCGGGGCCGATGATCCCTTCCTGCTCCATCATGTCGACGATCCGCGCGGCGCGCGCGTAGCCGAGGCGCATCCGGCGCTGGATGAGCGTGATCGAGCACATCCCTTCCTGGAGGATGAGCTTGACGGCGTCGATGTACACGCTGTCGCGCTCCCCCGGGTCGAACGGGCCGCCCCGCTCCTCCTCCGGGTCCTTCAGAACCGACTCGTCGTACACCGGCTTCGCCTGCTTCTTGAGGAATGCGACGATCCGGTTCAGCTCCCCCTCCGTGATGAACCCCGAGTGGACGCGAAGCAACCGCGCCGAGCCCGAGGGCAGGAAAAGCATGTCGCCGCGCCCGATCAGGTGCTCGGCGCCTTGCTGGTCGATGATCGTGCGCGAGTCGACGCGCTGGGAGACGCGGAACGCGATGCGGGCCGGGAAGTTCGCCTTGATCGTCCCGGTGATGACGTCGACCGACGGGCGCTGCGTGGCGAGGAGCAGGTGGATGCCGACCGCGCGCGCCATCTGCGCCAGGCGCATGATCGACTCTTCCACGTCGGCGGACGAGACCATCATCAGGTCCGCCATCTCGTCGATGACGATGACGATGTAGGGGAGCGCGCGCAGAGCTTTCGCCTCGCCGGTGCGCTCGTCGCTCATCGTGCGGCCGGGCTGCTCCGCGAGCGCTTGATTGAACTGCTCGATGTTGCGCACCCCGACCGAGGCGAGCTGCTTGTAGCGGCTCTCCATCTCGCGCACGGCCCACTTGAGCGCGGTCGACGCGTGCTTCGGGTCGGTGACGACCGGAATGAGCAAGTGCGGGATGTCGGCATACATCCCGAGCTCGATCATCTTCGTGTCGATCATGATGAACCGGACGTCCGCCGGGGTCGCCTTGTAGAGGATCGAGGTGATCATCCCGTTCAGGCCGACCGACTTCCCGGCTCCGGTCGCGCCGGCGATGAGGAGGTGCGGCATCCGCTCGAGCTCGGCGGTGAAGACGTCGCCGTGAATGTCCTTGCCGAGCGCCAGCGTCAGCTTCGACCGGGAGGCGCGGAACCTCTCCGACCCGATCAGCTCGCGCGGGTAGATCGTCTCCTGGTGGCGGTTGGGGACCTCGATGCCCACGGTCGAGCGTCCGGGGATCCGGTCGATCCGGATCGACTCCGCCTTCAGTCCGAGGCAGAGGTCGTCGACGAGCCCGACGATCTTCGAGTAGCGGACGCCGGCCTCCGGCATGAACTCGAAGGTCGTCACGACCGGGCCCGGGTGGATCGCCTCGACCTTCCCATCCACGGCGAACTCGCGGAACTTGTCCTCGAGAAGCTGAGCGCGGGCGAGGAGATCCTGCTTGCTCTCCCCCTCCTGCGGCTTCGGCTCGTTGAGCAGCTCCAGGGGGGGTAGGGCGACGCCGCCCGGGGCTTCCGTGCCCGGAAGCGCCGGCTGCTTGGCGGCCGGCGCGGGCTTGGGAGGTGCTGAGCGCGCGGAGACCTTCGGCTGGGCCCCCAGCTCCTCGCGGGGCCGGACGCGCTTGGCCGGCAGGTCGATCGCCTCGTCCTCGTCGTCCGGGATCGGGATCGCCGGCCGCCGGGGCGCCGGCTCGGGCGCCGCGTCCGCCGCGGCCTGGCGCTCGGCGGCGCTCTTGGCGTGCTTGTCCGCCAGCGCGCGCTTGGCGGCCTCCTTCCGGCGGCTCTCCCGCCAGGCCGAAAACCGCTCCGCCTGACCCGCCAGACGCTCGCCCATCCCCGTGCCGAGCCGCCCGGCGGTCTTCGCGAACGAGAAGCGGGTCGTCAGCACGATCGTCGCCGCGAGGAGAGTGCCGGCGGTGAGCGTCGCCCCGAGCGGGTTCATGAGCGCCTCGAGCCCTCCGGCGATCTTGGAGCCGACGTAGCCCCCGGCGTGGAAGATCTCACCGCCGAACCGGATCGAGCCGTACAGGAGATCGAGGACCGTCGCGAGCGTCGCGAGCAGCGCCGTGAACCCGACGAGACGGCCGTAGGACGAGGCGGCGCTCTTCCCGCGGAAGCGGTTCCACCCGGTGATCGCGAGCACCACCGGAACCAGGAACGCCGCGGTGCCCAGGAGCTGGAGCAGGGTCTCCGCAAGCGTCGCTCCGACCCGTCCGATCCAGTTCGCCTCGCCGTGGAGTCCGGGCTGCCGCTGGAACCAGGTCGCGTCCCCTCCGTCGTAGCTCGTCAGCGCGAAGACGGCGATCGCGGTGAACAGCAGCAGGACGAGGCCGGCGACCTCGTCGAACCACCGCTTCTTCCGCAGATTCGTCAGCGTCACGTCCATCGCGGCGCCCAGTCTACAACTCGACGACCACGGGAATGATCAGCGGCCGCTTCTGCGTGCGTTTCCGCAGGAAACGGCGCAGCTCCACGTGGAGCTTCGCCTTGAGCAGGCCCTCGTCGGCACGCTCCTCGGCGGAGGTGTCGGCGAGGGCCGACGCGATGACGCCGCGCGCCTCCTCGAGCAGCGCGGCCTCGTCCGCGTCGGCGACGAAGCCGCGGCTGGCGATCTCGGGCGGCGCGTCGAGGTGCCTCGAGTCGCCGTGCACGGCGACCACCGCGACCACGATCCCGTCCCCCGCGATCTGGCGCCGGTCCCGGAGCATCGCGACGTCGACGCGGTCCAGGGCGGCGTCGATGAAGACGTGGCCGACCGGAACGCGCCCGTCGACCCGGATCTCGTCGCCGGTGACGACGATCCGGTCGCCGGATTCGGCCAGCAGGACGCGCTCTGCGGGCAGGCCGCACTCGCGCCCGATCGCGGCGTGCGCCCGGAGCTGCCGGTACTCGCCGTGGATCGGGACCAGGAATCTCGGCCGCAGGAGGTGGATGAGGAGACGCAGCTCGTCGCGCGCCGGGTGCCCGGAGACGTGCACCGGGGCGTCCGCCTCCGTGATCACGGTCGTGCCGCGGCGGAGCAGGTGGTCGATCATGCGTCCGATCGGCTTCTCGTTGCCCGGGATCGACCGGGCGGAGTGGATGACGAGGTCGCCTTCCGAGACGAACACGTCCCGGTGCTTGTCGACCGCGATCCGCGCGAGCGCCGAGGTCGGCTCGCCCTGCGAGCCCGTCACGACGAACAGGGCGCGCTCCGCGGGGAGGCCCATCGCGGTCTCCGCCGGGACGCGCGCCCCCGCCGGGATGCGCAGGAGCCCGAGGTGCGCGGCGACGTCGGTGTGGAACTCGACCGACGCGCCGACGAGGGCGACCTGCCGGCCGCGTGCCACGGCGACGTCGACCGATTGCTGGATCCGGTGGATGTTGCTCGAGAACGTGGTGACGAGCACCCGGCCGCGGCAGCCCGCAATGCACCGGTCGAGCGCGGGCCCGACCGAGCGCTCTCCGGGGGTGAATCCCGGACGCTCGGCGTTCGTGCTGTCGGACAGGAGGGCGAGCACGCCCTCGTCGCCGAGGCGCGCGAGCGTCGCGAGATCGGTTCCCTCGCCGTCGATGGGAAACGGGTCGAGCTTGAAATCGCCGGTGTGCACGATCGTGCCGAGGCTCGTCCGCACCACGAGCATCGCCGCGTGGGGGATCGAGTGAGAGACCGGAACCGGCTCGACCGTGAACGGCCCCAGCGTCAAAGGCGTCCCGGGGCGGGGGAGCGGGAGCAGCCGCGGAGCGGCCGGGAGATCGTGCTCCGCGAGACGGCCGCGCACGAGTCCCAGGGTGAACGGGGCGCCGTACACCGGCACGTCCCGCCGCGCGAGCAGGAACGGGATCGCGCCGATGTGGTCCTCGTGCCCGTGGGTGAGCAGGAGCGCGTGGATCGTGCCGCAGTCGTCGAGGAACTCCATCGCCGGGACGACCACGTCGACGCCCAGATGCTCCGCCCCGGGAAACATCATCCCGGCGTCCACGAGGACGACCTCGCCGCCGAGCCGGTAGACCATCAGGTTCATGCCGAACTCGCCGAGTCCGCCCAGCGGAATGATCTCGAGTGGGGGCGACGGCGACACGCGTCCTCCGGCATGCCTCGGCAACGCGGGCGTTCGCGGCCCGAATTATACGGGGGGCGGGCTGTCCTGACGAGCGCGCCCCGGCCAGACCCGCGCGAGCGCCACGAACGCCTCCGGCCCGACCGCCTCCGCACGGAGGCGTCCGTCGATGCCGGCGGCATGAAGGAGGGCGCCGGCCTGCTCGTCCCCGCCGGGCAGGGCATCGCGCAGGTTCCGGAGAATCGTCTGCCGTCGCCGCCCGAACGCGGCGTGCAGGACCTCCCGGAGCGGCGCTTCGATCTCGTCGGGCAGGTCCTCGGGAGGGCGCCGGCGCCAGCAGGTCACGGTCGAGGTGACCTCGGGCGGCGGCCGGAACGCCCCGGGCGGCAGGTCGAACAGGCGCGTGATCGCGTATGCGCGGCCGGCGAGGACGGTCAGCGGGCCGTACGCGGAGGTCGCGGGCCGGGCCGTCAGGCGCGAGGCGACCTCGCGCTGGAACATCAGCACCGCGCGCGCGACCCTCGCGCGCTCGGTCACGAGCTTCATCGCGAAGGGTTTCGAGATGTTGTAGGGAAGGTTCCCCACGACGACCAGCGGCCCCGGGCCGATCGAGCCGAGCGGCACCTCGAGCACGTCGCCCTCGATCACGCGCAGGCGCGATTCCGGATGGCGCTGCCGGAGGAACGCCGCGAGGTCGCGGTCGAGCTCGATGGCATCGAGATGCGGAACCCGGGCGAGCAGGGCGTCGGTCAACGCGCCGCGCCCCGGTCCGATCTCGACGACCCGCTCGCTCTCCGCCGGATCGAGCGCTTCCACGATGCGCGCGATCGCCCCCGGCGAGGTCAGGAAGTTCTGGCCGAAGCGCCGGCGCGCGGGCGGGAGAGAGGTCCCGCGCGCGCCGGACGCCTCCCGGGAGCGCGTGCTAGATTGTCGTTTCCGCACGAACGACGAGCCGCTCCGGACGTTTCGCCCCGTTAGGAGGAGTCATGGCCAGCCCCCAGATCGTGAATCTTACCGACGACACGTTCGACGAAGCCATCAAGAACGCGAAGGGGCCGGTCCTCGTCGATTTCTGGGCCGCGTGGTGCGGGCCCTGCCGGATGATCGCGCCCTACCTCGATCAGATCGCGGACGAGATGGCCGGCGTCGCCACGGTCGCGAAGCTCAACGTCGACGAGAACGGCGACATCTCCGCGCGCTTCGGGATCCAGAACATCCCGACCATGATCATCTTCAAGGGGGGGCGGATCGTCGACCAGCAGATCGGAGCGATCGCCAAGGACGACATCAAGAAGTTGCTGACCCGTCACGTCTGACGGGGACATCGTCCCCGGACGGGTCGATGACGAGGGCGATGCTGCCGTCATCGAGCACGGCGCACCCCGAGTACCCGAGGAGCGAGGACAGCGGTCCCGGCAGCGGCCGGACGACGAGCTCCCGGCGACCCTCGATCGAATCCACCGCCATGCCCCACCGTCCGCCGTCCGGGGGCGCGAAGACGAGGACGCTGCCGCGCGTCGGGCCGGGATCCGGTGCCAGGCGGCAGAGCGCCTCCTGCAGCGAGACGAGCGGGATGTCGTCCCCTCCCGAGGTCCAGTGGATCCGGCCGTCCTCCCGCGTCGCGGTCGCCTCGTCGAGAACGACCACGCGGGCGATCCCCGCGGACGGCACGGCGTACAGGTCGCCGTCCGAGCGGACGAGGAATGTCTGGACGAGCGAGACCCCGCCGCCGAACAGGATCTCGAACCGCGTGCCCCTCCCCGGGACGGCGTGGATGACGAGGTGCCCCGCGATCGCGTCCACCGCGGCCTTCACGACGTCCATGCCGACCCCGCGCCCCGACATCGGGCTCGGTGCCTTCGCCGTCGAGAATCCGGGCCGCGTGACGAGCTGGAACGCGTCGGCGTCCGAAAGTCCGTCCGCCTCGCCGGCGGAGAGAAGCCCCTGGGCGACGGCCGCCTGCCGGAGCCGCGCCGGGTCGAGACCGGCGCCGTCATCCTCGACGGTGAGGCGGCAGCGCACCCCGTGCCGCTGGAGGGACACCACCACGCGACCCTCGGCCGGCTTCCCGGCCGCCTCGCGCGCCGAAGGCGTCTCGATGCCGTGGTCGACCGCATTGCGGACCATGTGCAGGAGCGGATCCACGACCCCGTCGAGGGCCCCGCGATCGATGCGCAGCGACCGGCCGCGGACGGAGAAGGCGATGCGCTTGCCGAGCGCGCGCGCGGCCTCGGCGCTGGCGCGCTCGAGACGCTGCGCCGCGGTCTCGAACGACACGAGCCGCACGTCGACCAGCCCGTCGTAGAGGCGGCGCGAGAGGACGCGGGCCGAGCTCGCGTCGCGCCGCTCGGGCGACAGCCCCGGTGCGCCCTCGAGCCGGGCTTCGAGCCGCCTGAGCGTCGTCATCACGTCGAGCGCGTCCTCGAACAGCGCTTCGACCCGGTCGGTCCGGATCCGCAGCGACGCGGCCGGGCCCTTCGGCACCGCGCGAGCGGGGGAGTACGCCGCCGGGACCAGGGTGAACGATTCGATCTCGTCGATTCTCGTGATCGCCTCCGCGACCTCGGCCATCGGCCGCGCCGAGACGAGGCGCGCGACGAGCTTCCCGTCGAAGCGTCCGGTGCGCAACGAGGCCATCGACGGCTCGGTCAGGACGATTCTCCCGAGCCGGCCCAGCTTCCCGAGCACCGTTGCGGCCGCGATCGCCGGGAAGCTCCCCTCCCGGCGGACGACCATCGCGGTCTCCACGCATCCCGCGGCCTCGGGCGCTCCGGACGGAGACGAGGACGCCCACGCCGCCCAGCGCGTCGCCGGGGCGCTATCGGCCGGGACCGGCGCGGCACGGTCGATCAGGCGCCGGAGCGAATCCTGGTGAACCGCGCGCTCCGCGTCCTCGACCGCGGCTCCGGCCTCGGCCGCGTCGATCATCCGCTCGAGGCACTGGAGCGCGCCGCACAGGGTTCCCAGCACCTCGTCGGAGGGCGCCAGATCGTGCGCGCGGATCCGCTCCATCAGCGACTCCGCCTCGTGGGCGAGCGCGGTCATGGCCGAGTACCCCATCGACGCGGCCATTCCCTTCACCGAGTGCACGTGCCGGAACAGGTCGCGCAGCGCCGCAGAGTCGGAGGCTCCAGGCGGGAGGGCGGCGGCGAGGTCGTACGCCGCGCCGAGGTGCTCGCGCGCTTCCGCGGCGAACAGTCCGAGGTAGCGGTCCATGTCCATCTCAGGCTGCCGCCTGGATCAGGGTCTCGATGTCGAGGAGCACGTGGCGCTCGCCCCCGACCAGGACCTCCGGGCGGCCGCCTTGCACATCGCCGGTCCCGGTCGTGACGCGCTCGCCCCGGCCGGCGGCGATCCGCGCGGGGATCCAGAGCGCGGTGCCGCCGTGCGGCGCGCGGAACCGGAGGAGATACCCCGCGACCGGATCGGTCCCCGGGTCGTCGAGGAGTCTCGGGCCATCGAGCACCGCCACCGCCCGCCCGTGGCGCTCGGCGAGCCCGCGCACGCCGGGGGGCGCCCCCGGTACCGCGCGCACGGGGCCCGCCGGCGAGACGTCGGCGACGTCCTCGAGCGGGATCGCGTACGCGGCGCTCGCGAGACGGAAGCAGATCACCTGCACGCTACCCCCGCAGCGTGAAGGAGGCGAGAAGGCCCTTCAGCGCATCGGAGGTCTGGGCGAGCTCGTGCGCGGAGGCGGCGAGCCCTCCCATCGACACGGTCTGGTCGCTCGTCGCGGTGGAGGTTTCCTCGGTGCCGCGCGCGTTGTCGCGCGCGATCCGCACGATCCGCTCGAGCGCCTCGTCGACTTGGCGCGCGAGCAAGCGCTGCTCCTCGGAGCTCGTCGCGATCGAGCGAGCCCGCTTGCTCGTCCCCTGGGTCGCCGCGAGGATGTCGTCGAACGAGGCCGCCGCCCGGTCGACCAGCCCGCGCGCCTCGCTCGCCGCCCGGGCCCCGTCGCGGATGCCGCGCGCGACCGTGCCCGCGCCCTCGCGGATCTCGTCCGAGAGCGAGGAGATCTGCTCGGTGAATCCGCGGACGCTGTCGGCGAGCCGGCGCACCTCGTCGGCGACGATCGCGAATCCCTGCGCATCGTCCCCGGCGCGGGCCGCCTCGATCGTCGCGTTGATCGCGAGCAGGTGGGTCTGCTCGGCGAGCGACGCGATGAACGTGACGATCTTCCCGATCTGGTCGGCGCGCCCCTGGAAGCCGTCGATGGCGCCGGCGCACGTGTCCACCGCCTCGGAGACCTCGGCGATCCCCTCCGCGGCGCTGCGCGCGGCCACGGCTCCGGCGCTCGCGCGCGTGGTTGCCTCCTCCGCGGCCTCCTGCACCGTCCGGGCGGCGGCGGCGACGCGGTCGACCGAGCCCGTCAGGTCGCGGGTGAGCGCGGAGGTCCGCGCCACCTGCTCCGCCTGGACCTCGGCCCCCTTGGCGATCGCGCGGCTCGCGTCGGCGATCCCCTCGTTCGCCGCGTTGACGTCCTCCGACATCTTCGAGAGGGCCAGCGCCGAGTCGTGGACCTGCTCGGCGGTCGCGCGGACCTCGGTGAGGACCGCGATGAGGGAGGCGAGCATCGTCTCGAAGGAGCGCGCGAGCTCCGCGGTCTCGTCGCTGCCGTGCACGTCGACCGAGCGGGTGAGGTCGCCGCGGCTGATCACCGAGGCGGCCGCGGCGAGCGACTTGATCCTCCGGACGACGAGGTGGGACATGAACCACGCCGCGCCCAGCCCGAGGAGCACGTTGAGGAACACCACGAGCGCCGACTGCCACAGCGGATCCGTCTGGACGAGCGGCACGCACACCGCGACCGCGGTGCATCCCGCGGACAGGAGCAGGAACGAGGCGGCGAGCTTCTTCTGCATGGATCCGTCTCCCCCGGGCCTGTCGCGGCCGGATCCGATCGCGGCCTTGGCCCCCCTCGCAATATGGGTTCCGGGGGCCGCCGGGGCCAGAACGGCGGAAGGACGCCGTTTTGACACCCTCGAAGGGGCTTGCGTAGAATCGAGGGTCGTCCAAGCACCCTTCTGAAACGTAAGGGTTGGCGTCATCCGGGAGGATCGATGAGCGAATCGGTTCAGGCGGTGCAGGATCGTGTCCAGCGGGAGGCTGCGGTCGTCGAGCAGCTCCTGGGGGAGGTCCGGCGGGTCATCGTCGGCCAGCGGTACCTCCTCGATCGCATGGTGATCGGCTTGCTGACGCGCGGGCACCTCCTGCTCGAGGGGGTCCCCGGCCTCGCGAAGACCCTCGCCGTGCGCTCGTTCGCCGGCGCCGTCTCGGGGACGTTCTCGAGGATCCAGTTCACGCCGGACCTGCTCCCGGCCGACCTGACCGGCACGCTCATCTACAACCAGAAGGAAGGGACCTTCGCCCCCCGGCGCGGGCCGATCTTCGCGAACTTCGTGCTCGCCGACGAGGTCAACCGCGCGCCGGCGAAGGTGCAGAGCGCCCTGCTCGAGGCGATGCAGGAGCGCCAGGTGACGATCGGGAACGAGACGTACCCGCTGCCGTCCCCGTTCCTCGTGCTCGCGACGCAAAATCCCATCGAGCAGGAAGGGACCTACCCGCTTCCCGAGGCCCAGATCGACCGGTTCCTCCTCAAGCTCCGCGTGGACTACCCCTCGACCGACGAGGAGCGCGCGATCCTCGACCGGATGTCGGGGGCCGACGTGCCGGAATCCCGCCCGGTCGTCTCCCTCGAGGCCCTCGACAGGGCGCGCGACGCGATGCACGCGATCTACGTCGACGACCGGATCAAGGACTACGCCGTGCGCCTCGTGCAGGCGACACGCCGGCCGCGGGACTTCAAGCTCGATCTCGAGGGCTTCGTCCAGTACGGAGCCTCCCCCCGGGCGACGCTGGCGCTGATCGCCGCGGCGCGGGCCCACGCGTTCCTGCGCGGGCGCGGGTTCGTCTCGCCGGAGGATGTCAAGGCGATCGGCCACGACGTCCTGCGCCACCGCCTCATCCTCTCCTTCGAAGCCGAAGCGGAGACCGTCACGCCGGACCAGGTCGTGCAGCGCGTCTTCGACGCCGTCGAAGTGCCGTGACCCCGCGGGAGATCCTCCGCAAGGTCCGACGGCTCGAGATCCGCACGCGTCGCCTGGTCGACGAGAGCCTCGCCGGCTCGTACCACTCGGTGTTCAAGGGACGCGGGGTCGAGTTCGCGGAGGTGCGCGAGTACCGCGCCGGCGACGACGTCCGCACGATCGACTGGAACGTCTCGGCCCGCATGGGCGACACGTTCGTCAAGACGTTCACCGAAGAGCGCGAGCTGACCGTGATGCTCGTCGTCGACGCGTCGGCCTCCGGGCGGTTCGGATCCGCGCCGACGACCAAGCTCGAAACGGCCGCCGAGATCGGGGCGCTCCTCGCGTTCTCCGCGATCCGGAACAACGACCGGGTGGGCCTTCTGCTGTTCACCGACCGGGTCGAGCGGTTCGTCCCGCCGCGCAAGGGGCGCGATCACGGACTGCGGGTGCTGCGGGAGCTGCTCGCGTTCGAGACCGCGGGGCGGGGGACCGACATCAGGGGCGCACTCGACGTCCTGCGCCGCGTCGTCACCAAGCGCGCGGTCGTCTTCCTGATCTCGGATTTCCAGGACGAGGGGTACGACCGGACCCTCGACATCGTCAACCGGAAGCACGACCTGGTCGCGATCTCCGTCTCCGATCCGCGCGAGCAGACCCTCCCCGACGTCGGCATGGTCGCCGTCGTGGACGCCGAATCCGGGGCGCCCGTGCTGATCGACACCGGGAGCGCCAAGGTCCGGCACGCGTTCGCCGAGCGCGCCCGCCGGGACCGCGACCGTGCGCGCGCGATCCTCAGGCGCGCGGGCGTCGACGTCCTCGAGGTGTCGACGGGGACGGACTACGACCAGGCCCTCGTCCGGTTCTTCCGCGATCGCGCGCGGCGCGTGGCGCGCGCGGGGGCGTGAGTTGAGGGGCGTGCGACTCGCCTTGGCGCTGTGTGTCGCCGCCGCGGCGGCGGCGCCCGCCTGGCCGGCGGCGACCGCGACGCTCGAGGTGTCGCCGGTCAAGGCACGGATCGGCGACGCGTTGGACGCCAGGATCACCGTCCATCTCGACGCCGGCGCGACGTTCGCGCCGGAGCCGCTGCCTCCCGAGTGGGGAGACGCTCAGGTGCTCTCCGGAGCGTGGCTGGCAGCACCGGCCGGTGCGACCACGCGGAGCTGGGCGGGGCGGATCGCGATCTACAAGCTCGGCGCGGTCACGATCCCGCCGATCCCGGTTCCTCTCGGCGGCGGTCTCGCGGGGACCACGGTGGACACGGCACCGGTGACGGTCACCGTCGAGGCGTCGGTCAAGCCCGGGAAGCCGGGGGAAGAGGGGCTCGACGTCTCCGATCTGAAGCCTCCCGCGACGATCCCCCCGGACTTCGGGCCGCTCCGCATCGCGCTGGCGGCGCTGGCGCTCCTCCTGATCGCCGCGGGGACGGCCTGGTGGCTCTGGCGCCGCTACGCCGCGCGCCTCGCCGCGGTGGCCATCCCCCCCGACCCGTTCCGGAAGCTCCCGCCGCACGTCTGGGTCTACGAGGAGCTTCGAAAGCTGCTCGCGCGCCGCCTCGCGGAGGAAGGGAAGATCGGGCTGTTCTACGACGAGCTGACCCGGATCGTGAAGCAGTACCTGGAGGGGCGCTACCGGATCGACCTCCTCGAGCGCACCACTTCCGAAGTTCCGGCGGCCCTGCAGACCGCGGGCGCGCCGGTCGAGGCCGGGCGCCTCAGCCGCGCGCTGCTCGAGTCCGGAGACCTCGTCAAGTTCGCGCGCGTGCCGTCCGGCCCGGCGGAGTGCCGGCAGGCGGTGGAGGAGGCGTATCGCCTCGTCGATCTCACCAAGCCGGCCGACGCGGCGGACCCGGGCCCGGCCGCGGCCGAGCCGCCGCAGGCGGCGGGGGTGGCGGGATGACACGCCTGGCGACCCCCTGGGCGCTGGCCCTCCTCCCGCTCGCGGGGTTGGCGGTGTGGTGGCTCGTCCGCCGCCGCCGGGCGGGGGATCCGCGGGTCCCCTTTCCCGGGGCCGGAGCACTCGCGACGCTCCCGCGCTCGCCGTGGGCGCCGCTCGACGCGGCGCTTCCGTGGATGCGCGGAGGGGCCGTCGCCCTCGTGATCGTCGCGCTGGCGCGGCCGCAGTCGGGATCGAGCCTCTCGACGATCTCGTCCGAGGGGATCGACATCGTCATCGCCCTCGACATCTCGGGGTCGATGCGGTGCGAGGACACGCGTCCGCGCAACCGGCTCAGCGTCGCCCGCGGGTGCATCAAGCGGTTCGTCGAGGGCCGTCCGTCTGACCGCGTCGGGCTCGTCACGTTCGCGACCGTGGCCACGACGCGCTGTCCCCTCACCCTCGACCACGAGCTGCTCGAGCAGTTCGTCGAGCAGGTCGACTTCGCGCCCCAGGGAGAGGACGCCACCGCGATCGGCATGGGGCTCGGCAGCGCGCTCAACCGGATCCGCGGGTCCAAGGCGAAGAGCAAGGTGGTCGTCCTCGTCACCGACGGCCGGAACAACACCGGTCAGATCGGTCCCGAAGCCGCCGCGGACGCCGCGCGCGCGATGGGCGTCAAGCTGTACACGATCGGGATCGGCTCCGAGGGGAACGTGCCGTGCCTGATCGACGACCCGCGGCTCGGTCGCCGGTACGTGACGGTCCAGGCCGATCTCGACGAGGACCTCCTCAAGCAGATGGCTTCCTCGACCGGGGGGCGGTACTGGCGCGCGGCCGACGCGAAGGGGCTCGAGGAGGCGTTCCACGAGATCGACCGCCTCGAGAAATCGCGCATCGACAGCGCGCTGCGCGTGCTCTACTCCGAGCGGTTCTTCTGGGCCCTCGCTCCCGCCGGGATTCTCCTCGCGCTGGAGCTGCTCCTTTCGGGGACGCGCCTGCGGAGGCTTCCCTGATGCAATTCGCCGCCCCCCTCGCCCTCTGGGCTCTTCTCCTCGTTCCCGTCGCCGCGGGGCTTCTGCTCGCCGCGGCGTGGTCGCGCAAGCGCGCGCTCGCGCGGTTCGCTGGCGGCGCCGACCGGGTCGACCGGATCGCGGGGGACGTCAGCCGCGACCGGCGCGCGACCAAGGCGGTCCTGCTCGTCGTCGCGCTCGCGGCGGGGGTCGTGGCCGCCGCGCGTCCGCAGTGGGGAGCCGGGACCGAGGCGATCACGCGGAAGGGGATCGATCTGGTGATCGTCCTCGACACGTCGAAGAGCATGGACGCCGAGGACGCGCCTCCCACACGGCTGCAGCGTGGGATCCGTGCCGCACGAAGCCTGTTGGACGCGCTCGAGGGGGACCGCGTCGCCCTGGTCACCTTCGCGGGAAAGGCCGCGATCGCCTGTCCGCTGACTCTCGATCACGAGGCGGTGAAGCTCGTTCTCGATACGACCGACACCGAGTCGGTGTCGGTCCCGGGCACAGCGCTGTCGGATGCCGTCGAGACCGCGATTCGGGCGCTCGGCCCCCCGCCCGCGGCCGGTGGCGAGGCGAAGGGGAGGGCGGTCGTCGTCATCTCCGACGGAGAGGATCACGAGGGCGGCCTCGAGGGGGCGATTCGCGCGCTCAAGCAAGCCGGTGTTGCGGCCAGCACGATCGGGGTCGGGACGGAGCAGGGCGCGCCGATCCCGACCGGCGAGGCAGGCGCCTACAAGAAGGACGCGCAGGGCAAGCTCGTGACGACGCGCCTGGACGAGGGGCCGTTGCGCACGTTTGCCGTCGAGACCGGCGGCCGGTACTTCCGCGCGACGCCGGCCGAGGGGGAGATCGCGGGGATCGTGTCGGTGCTGTCGAAGATGGACGCCGCGGGGTCCGGGACCGTGCTTCGGACGCGCTGGACGGATCGTTTCCAGATCCCACTCGCCTTCGCCCTCGTCGCACTGCTCCTGGACGTGTCGCTTTCGGACCGGAGGAGGTCGCCATGAGCGTCAGGCCCGCCGCCCTCGTCCTGCTCGCCGGCCTTTCGACCTACGCCGGCGGAGAGGCGCATCGCCGCACCGTGCAGGGAAACCAGCTCTACAAGCAGGGGAAGAACGACGCTGCGCTCGAGGAGTACGGGAAGGCTCAGGTCGTGGCGCCCACCGCCGCACAGGTTCCCTACGACATCGGCAACGTGCTCTACCGCCAGGAGAACTACGCCGGGGCCGCCGAGGCGTACGAGCGGGCCCTCGGCGCCGCACCGCCCGAGCTCGCCGGGAAGATCGCCTACAACCTCGGGAACGCGCTGTTCAAGGATCAGAAGTACGACGATGCGGTCAAGGCGTACGTCCGCTCGCTGCGCGCGGACCCGAAGGACCAGGACGCCAAGCGGAACCTCGAGCTCGCGCTCCGGGCGCTCGAGCAGGAGAAATCGAAGCCGAAGCCGGACGACAAGAACAAGAAGGACAAGCAGGGGCAGGACAAGCAACAGCAGCAAGGCGGGCCGGATCAGGACAAGAAGCAGCCTGGCCAGGGGGGCGATTCCGACAAGAAGCAGGGCTCGGACAAGGACCGGAAGCAGTCCCAGAACGGGATGAGCTCCGACGACGCGAAGAGCCTCCTCGACCGGGTGGCCGACCAGGAGCGGGACGACCGGCGCAAGGAACGCGCGCGAGCGGCCGCCCCCGGCGACGTGAAGCGGGAGAAGGACTGGTGAGACGGCTCGCCCTGTTCGGTGCCGGACTGCTGGCCGCCTGGGCGACCGGTCCGATTCGCGCCGCGGACGAGTTCCGCGTCACGGCCAGCGTCTATCCGCTGGGCCGGATCACGGACACCACGGAGATCCGCTTGGTTCTCAGCATCGAGGGCTCCTCGATGCCGGAGGTGTCCTCGCTGAACCTCCCGCCGATGAAGAACCTCCATGTGATCTCCGGCCCGGCGAACTCCCGACAGTCCCAGATGTCATGGGTCAACGGGGCGATCAGTAGCAGCAATTCGCTTTCGATGACCTACGGGCTGGCGGCCGAGGGTCCGGGTCCGGCGGAGATCCCGGCGTTCGACGTCCAGGTCGGCGGCACGCACTACCGCACCTCCCCGCTGCGATTCACCGTCGAGGCGGGCGGAGGAGCGCCCCCTCCCGGCGCGCAGGGCCACGGCGCGCGCGGCCGCGCGCCGCAGCCGCAGTCGGGAGACGACGGCATCGACGTGTTTCTCGAAACGCATGCAGGCGCGGCGACGGCCTGGGTCGGACAACCCGTCCTCGTCGAGACGACCCTCTACACGTCGGTGGCGACGCCCCACTTCGATTGGATCGACGACCCGACGTTCAAGGGTGCCTGGACCGAATCGCTTGCCGTCGACTCGAACCGCGAGGCGGCGAGGGTGGAGAAGGGAGGGCGCCAGTACATGGCGTTCCCGGTCTCACGCAAGGTGGTCGTGCCGACGGCACCCGGCGCCATCGCGATCCCTCAAGCGACGGCTCTCGTCCAGGTCCAGCGTCCCTCGCGTGACCGCTTCGGGATGCTCTTCGGGCTCGAGCCGCTGGTGAACCTTCAGCGCAAGACGTCCCCGCTGACGATCACCGCGCGGCCGCTCCCCGAGGCGGGCAAGCCGCCCGACTTCGACGGGACCGTCGGATCGTACCGGATCAGCGCGACGGCCGACCGGAAGCAGGCGGAGGTCGGGGACGCGATCGCGCTGCGGGTCACGGTGGAGGGGCTCGGATCCCTCCAGGCGGCCAAGCCTCCCCGCCTGCCCTCGATCCCGGACGCGAAGTTCTACGATCCGAAGATCGTCGAGAACGCCTCGACGGGGGCGAACCACCTGAGCTCGCGCAAGACCTGGGAGTGGGTCGTCGTGCCGCTCAGCCCGGGGAGCCTCGATCTGCCCGCCGCCTCGTTCAGCTACTTCGATACGGAGTCGGGCACGTATCGCGAGGCGCGGGCCGATCTCCCCACCGTGGCCGTCGTGCGTGGTGCCGCGGTGCCGGACACCGGGGTCGCGCGCGGCGAGGTGCAGCAGAACCTCCGCGACATCGCGTTCGTCAAGCCGCGGTCCGGGCCCCTCCGCGAGCCCGTGCCGCCGCTCTCGCGGCGCGCGTGGTTTCTGGCCCTTCTCGTTCTCCCCGTCGCCGCGGTTCCGGTCGGCATATGGGCCGGGCGCCGCCGGGAGCGCCTGCTCACCGACAGCGGGTTCGCGCGCGGACGCCGCGCCGCGCGCGCGGCGATGAAGCGCCTCGAGCGTGCGGAACGGCGAGCGGCGGATGCCGCGGTCTTCCACGAGGAGATCGCCGGCAGCCTCGTGGACTACGTGGCCGACCGCGCGAACCGATCGGCCGCCGGCCTCAAGTACGACGAGCTCGACGCGATCCTGGCGGGGGGAGGCGTGCCCCAGGCGTTGCGGAGCCGCTACCATCGCTGCCTGGAGACGTGCGATTTCGCGCGCTTCACCCCCGACGCCGGGCGGGACGGCGCGCGCGCGGACGTCTTGCGGGAGGCCCGCGGGATCCTGAAGGCGCTCGAGGAGTCCTGGTGAGCCGGACCCGTCTTGCGACGCTCGCGCTTGCCCTGCTCGCGTGCGCCGGGGGTATCGGCGCGCCTCCCGCGCGAGCCGAGACACCCGAGGACGTCTTCGACCGCGGCTGCAAGGCCTACGGGGAGGGGAAGTGGGACGAGGCGGCCGAGGATTTCCGCGCGGTGCTCCGCTACGGGTTCGCCGACTGGCGTCTCGAGTACAACCTGGCCAACGCCGAGCTCAAGCGCGGCAAGCTCGGGCCGGCGATCCTGCATTACGAGCGGGCCCGCCGCCTGGCGCCGGCCGACCGGGACATCGCGGGAAACCTGGCGATCGCCCGCTCGCGCAGCCGCGATGTCGTCGAGGACCCGTCCGATTCCGGCCCGGTGGCGGCCGTCCGTGGGCTCCAGGACCGCGTGGGTCCGGGCGGCCAGGCCGCGCTGGTGCTCGTCGGCGTCTGGGTCCTGGCCGCGATCGTGACCTGGTGCGGCTCGCACCGGGGGGGATTCACGGCGGGCTGGACCTGGACGCTGTGCGCGGTGGTCGCGGCGACGGCACTGCTGTTCCTCTCCTGGCGCGCGACCGACGACCGCCTCGTCGGCACGCCGCGCGCGGTCGTGCTCAAGCCCTCGGTCGACGCGCTCGCGGGACCGGGAATGAACAACGCGTCGCTGTTCACGCTGCACGAGGGCACCACGGTCGAGATCGAGGCGGAGCGCGAAGGATGGCTGCAGGTGGCGTTGCCGAACGGTCTGACCGGGTGGGTGGCGCGCGATGACGCCGAGCGCATCTGAGCGGACCTGCCGGCCGGAGGCCGGGAGCGCCGGTCTGTACGTCCACCTGCCGTTCTGCTCGGTGCGCTGCACGTACTGCGACTTCGCCACGGTCGCGGGGCGGGACGACACGATCGAGCCGTATCTCGGCGCGCTCGCACGGGAGATCGAGCGCGCGCCCGCCGGGGCACCGCGCCCGGCGGACACCGTCTTCTTCGGAGGCGGCACGCCGTCGCGCCTGACGGGGACCCAGATCGCGCGCCTGCTGGCCGCGCTGCGCCTCCGGTTCGACGTCGCCGCCGGCGCCGAGGTGACGCTCGAGGGGAATCCCGAGTCGCTGACGGCGGAGGCGCTGCGCGCGTTCCGCGACGCGGGCGTGACGCGAATCTCCGTCGGCGTGCAATCGCTGGACGACCGCGTGCTCGCCCGCGTCGGACGCGCGCACGACGCGGCCGCGGCCTTGGGTGCCATCGAGGCGGCCCGGGGGGCGGGGTTCGCGGACGTGTCGGCCGACATGATCGCCGGACTGCCGGGGGAGGACCTGGTCCGCTGGCCGGAGACGGTCCGCCGGATCGCCGCGGCAGGGCCCGACCACGTCTCGGTTTATCTCCTCGAGTCCGACAAGGACACGCCGCTCGGCCGCGCGGTGCGCCACGGACGCATCGGGCTCGCCGACGAGGACGCGATGGCGGCGGCCTACGAGGCGACAGATGACGCGCTCGAGGCCGCCGGATTCGCCCTCTACGAGATCTCCAACTTCGCGAGGGGCGGCCGGCGGTCCCGTCACAACCTCAAGTACTGGACCGACCAGCCGTACGTCGGGTTCGGCCTCGGCGCGGCCTCGTACGTCTCGGGGGTCCGCACCACGAACCGCCGCGACCTCGACGGATACCTCGCCGATGTTCACGCCGGCCGCAGCCCGGTCGCCGATCGAGATCCCTACGACCGGGACCGGCGTCTCGAGGAGGCGCTCTTCCTGGGGCTGCGTGTGGCCGAGGGGGTCGACCTCGACGTTTTGGGGGCGCGCTACGATGCGGACGTGCAAGCCCGCTTCGCTCCGGCGTGGGAACGGGCGGAGGCGGCGGGACTGATCGAGCGGCTCGGCGCGCGCGTGGCGCTCACGCGCGCGGGGCGGGTGCGGTCGAACGAGCTGTTCGCCGAGCTGCTGCGCTGAACCGGGGAGCGGAGATGGGTGGCGTCATCGATCTGAGGAGCGACACCGTCACCAAGCCCTCGGCCGCGATGCGCCGGGCGATGGCGGAAGCCGAGGTCGGGGACGACGTCTACGGGGAAGACCCGACGGTCGCGCGGCTCCAGGAGGAAGCCGCGGCCGCCGTCGGCTTCCCCGCGGCGCTGTTCGTCCCGACCGGCACCATGGGGAACGAAATCGCGGTGCAGCTGCTCGCGCGACGCGGCACCGAAGCGATCGTGGATGCCGACAGCCACATCTACAACTACGAGCTCGCCGCCATGGCCGCCGGGGCGGGCGTCCTCCCGCGCGTGCTCAGGGGCACGCGCGGCGCGCCCGACGCCGACGAGGTCGAGATCGAGTGCCGGCCGAAGCCGTACTACGATGCGCCGGTCTCGCTCCTGCTGCTCGAGAACACCCACAATCACGCCGGCGGGACCGTGCTGCCGCAGTCCCGAAAGGCGGCGCTGCTGGACGCCGCGCGCCGGCACGGCGTCCGCGCGCACCTCGACGGAGCCCGCATCTTCAACGCCGCGACGGCTCTTTCGGAGTCCGCGGCGGCGGTCGCGTCGGGGTTCGACTCGGTCATGTTCTGCCTCTCGAAGGGGCTCGGCGCGCCGGTCGGCTCGATGCTGTGCGCCAGCGCGGAGCTCATCCGGGAGGCCCGCGTCATCCGCAAGCGCCTCGGCGGTGGGATGAGGCAGGCCGGCGTGATCGCGGCGGCGGGTCTTGTGGCGCTGCGCGAGAACCGGGAGCGCCTCGCCGACGATCACGTCCGGGCGAAGCGCCTGGCCGAGGCGCTCGCCGCGACGCGCGGGTTCCGCATCGACCCCGCGGAGGTCGAGACGAACATGGTCATCGTGGAGGTCGATCCCCCGGAGCGCGCCGAGGCGGTGATCGAGGACCTCAAGGCGCGCGGCGTTCTCGCGGGCATGATGGGCTACGGCCGGGTCCGCTTCGTCACGCACCTCGACGTCGACGACGCCGGGATCGAGCGGGCCATCCGGGCCCTGAGGGCGAGGGCCTGAATCTATAATCGAAGCGCGCGCCATCCGGGAGGTCGCCCGTGGATTTCGCCCTGACCGAAGAACAGGAGATGCTCCGCCGCTCCGTCCGCGAGTTCGCCGAGGCGGAGATCAAGCCCTACGTCATGGTGTACGACGAGACGCAGGAGTTCCCGCGCGTGCTCGTGAAGAAGGCCGCCGCGCAGGGGTACTACGGCGTCCTGTTTCCCGAGGAGCTCGGCGGCGCGGGCCTCGGGTACATCGAATACGTGCTGATCGTCGAGGAGCTCTCGCGCGTCGACGGCTCGATCGGGATCTCGGTCGCGGCCCACAACTCGCTCTGCACGAACCACGTCTTCGCGTGCGGCAGCGACGCGCAGCGCGCGCGCTACGTCCCGAAGCTCGCCTCGGGAGAGTGGATCGGCGCGTGGAGCTTGACCGAGCCGACGGCGGGCAGCGACGCCGGCGGGACCAAGACGACCGCGCGCGAGGCGCCCGGAGGCGGCTGGATCCTGAACGGCTCGAAGACCTTCACGACCCACGGGTCGGTCGGCGACCTGACCATCGTCTTCGCCGTCACCGATCCCGGGAGGGCGCAGAAGGGGATCTCCGCGTTCGCGATCGAGAAGGGCGCCCCCGGGTTCCGCCCCGGCAAGAAAGAGAACAAGATGGGCCTCCGCGCCTCGGATACCGCCGAGGTGATCATGGACGACTGCCGGGTGGGGGCCGACGCCCTCGTCGGGCGGCGGGGCGAGGGATTCGTCGACGCGATGAGGATCCTGGACGGCGGCCGGATCTCGATCGCGGCGCTCGCACTCGGAATGGCGCGCGGCGCGTACGACGCGGCGATCCGCTACGCGAAGCAGCGGGAGCAGTTCGGCAAGCCGATCGCGGAGTTCCAGGCGATCCAGCAGATGCTCGCCGACATGGCGACCCGTCTGGACGCCGCGAGCCTTCTCGTCTACCGCGCCGCCTGGCTGAAGGACCGCGGGGCGAAGACGACCGCCGAGTCGGCGATGGCGAAGCTGTACGCGTCCGAGGTCGGCGTGTGGATCGCCGACCGCGCGCTGCAGATCTTCGGCGGATACGGGTACGTGAAGGACTTCCCCGCCGAGAAGTACTACCGCGACATGAAGCTCTGCACGATCGGCGAGGGCACGAGCGAGATCCAGCGCCTCGTGATCGCGCGCGAGCTGCTCCGGGCGATCGAGTGAGCCTGGTCGACCGCCTCGCCCGTGGGGACGTGCGCGCCCTGGCGCGCGCGATCAGCCTGGTCGAGGAGGACGCGCCGAGCGCGGTCGAGGTGCTGCGCGAGGCGTTCCCGCTCACCGGGAAGGCCACGGTCCTGGGGGTCACCGGCTCCCCGGGCGCGGGCAAGTCGAGCCTCGTCGATCGTCTCGTCGGAGTCTTGCGCGGGGAGGGGCGGCGCGTCGGGGTGGTGGCGGTCGATCCGTCGAGCGCGTTTTCCGGCGGGGCGATCCTCGGGGATCGGGTGCGCATGCAGCAGCACGCCGCGGATGCCGACGTGTTCATCCGCTCGATGGCGAGCCGCGGCCATCTCGGCGGGCTCTCGCGCGCGGCGAGCGACGCGGTGGACCTGATGGACGCCGCCGGGTACGACCCGATCCTGGTCGAGACGGTGGGCGTGGGCCAGGACGAGATCGAGGTCGCGCGCGCGGCGGACGTCGTCGCCGTCGTCCTCGTTCCCGGGATGGGAGACGACGTCCAGGCGATCAAGGCGGGCATACTCGAGATCGCCGACGTGTTCGTGATCAACAAGGCGGACCGGCCGGGCGCGGACAAGGTCGCCGCCGACCTCGAAGCCATGATGGGGCTCGGCGCCGGCGACCCGATCCGGGCGCCGATCTTCCGGACGGTGGCGACGGCGGGGGAGGGGGTCGCGGCGCTGTGCGCCGGACTTCTCGCCTTCGTCGCCGGGTCGAGTGCGCTCCGCCGGGAGACGCGGCGCCGCGAGCGGGCCGCCATGCGCTTCCAGTCGGTCCTGGTCGAGCGCTTCCTGCGGGACGTCCGGGCGCGCCTGCTCCCCGCGGATCGGCTCGAGGCGATCGTGACCGAGATCGCGGAGCGGCGCGTCGATCCGTACACCGCGGCTGAAAACCTGCTGTCCGAGAGGGCGGAGCGATGATCGTCAAGGTCGACCACGTCGGCATCGCCGTGCGCGCCCTGGGCGAGCGGCTCCCGTTCTGGCGCGATCTCCTCGGGCTGACCGTGGCGGGCGAGGAGGTGGTCGCCACCGAGGGTGTGCGCGTCGCGTTTCTCCCCGCCGGGCCGACGCGCGTCGAGCTGCTCGAGGCGGTGCGGGACGACTCCGCGGTGGCGAAGTTCGTCGCGCGCCGCGGAGAGGGGATCCACCACATCACCTTCCAGGTCGACGGGATCCAGGAGGTCCTCGACCGGCTCTCATCGGCCGGCGTGCCGATGCTCGACCGGGCGCCTCGGGACGGAGCCTCGGGCTCGCGCGTCGCCTTCCTCCACCCGCGCGCCACCGGGGGCGTGCTCGTCGAGCTGGTCGAGCGCGGCCCGGGAGCCGTGCTACGGGCGGGCGCGATCGCCCCCGGAGAGCCGGTTCTGGCCTACCTGCGCGATCCCCAGGAGAAGATGTGGGGGGTCCTGCGCGAGCGCGATGCGTCCGGGGTCACGATCGAGGGGCTCGACCTCGCGTCGTTCGATGCCTGGATGGCGCAGGTGGAGAGGGGCGAGGACGGGATCGCTCCGTCGGTCCTGTTCTTCCCCATGGCGCGCGTGGAGCGCCTCCTTCTCGACCGGGGCACCGAGACGCTCCCGTCCCTGAGCGAACGGTTCGCCAAGCGCACGGGCCGCCGCGTAGTAGAGATCTTGGGCTGACCGAGGCACTCTGCTTTTTCCTTCTCGAGGCAGTCCCTATTCTTCGCAGCGAGGCGGTATCCGGGGAGCCGAGCAAGAAGAAAGGGACTGCCTCGAGAAGGAAAAAGCAGAGTGTCCCCGATCAGGCCGCGAAGGACGTGACGCGGTCGCGACCGCCGCGCTTGGCGCGCTGGAGAGCTTGCTCCGCGCGGAGCAGGAGCGAGCCCGGATGCCCCAGGTCGTGATCGGGGAAGGTGGCTATGCCGATCGAGATCGTCGTCCGGACGGTTCCGCCTTCGGCATCCACGATGAGGCTCGCCACCGCGGAGCGGATCCGCTCGGCCACCGGCCGGGCGCCGGAGGGGTCCGCCTCGAGCAGGAGGGCGCAGAACGCGTCCCCATCGTACCGGCAGGCGAGATCGGCTCCGCGGAGGCGGGACCGGATCGCATAGGCGGCCTCGCGCAGGTACCGGTCGCCCGCCGCGCGGCCCCACCTGTCGTTGAGGTCCTTGAAACCGTCGAGATCGAGCATGAGCACCGAGAACGCGCCGCCGTACCGGCGCGCGCGGACGTGCTCCTCCGCGAGGCGGCCGACGAACGCCTCGCGCGGCGCGAGACCCGTCAGGGGGTCGCTCCGCCCGGACCGGTCCGGATCCGCGTGCGCCACGGCGAGGGCGGCCTGCTGCGCGATCGTCTCGAGGAACGACAGGCTCGCGTCGTCGTACGCCGCGGCGACCGACGATCGCACCGAGACGACGCCGCGCACGCGGTCGTCCACGAGAAGGGGGGCGGCGAGCACGGAGCGCGTGGAGGGCTCGAGCGTCCACGGGCGGATCGGGGGCGGTGCTACGCGTGCCGTGGCATCGTCGATCCTCAGGCTACGCTTCTCACGCACGACCCAGGACGCAAGGTCCTCGTCGCCTCGCGTCGCGCGCCCGGGCGCCGTCTCGGCGGCCGTCACGCGGTGGCTCGAGGACAGGGCGCCGGTGTCCTTGTCGACCAGGCCGATGAAGAAGACGTCGAAGCTGAGGCTCTTCCGGCACTCGCGCTCCACGATCGCGAGGATCGTCCTCTGGTCGGTCGTGGCCAGGATCTCGCGCGACACCGCGTGCACGGCCGACAGGGCCACGTCCCGCGCCGACAGCCTCGCCTCCTTGATGTCGAGGGACTCGCGCGCCGCGGCCAGGCGTGCCGTCCCCTCGTTGGCGGCTAGCACGAGCGACCCGCCGACCAACGTCCCGAGCAGCGCCGCAAGCCCGGTACCCGAGCGCAGCGCCTCGGCCAGCAGGATGCCCGCCACCGCTCCGACGGCCTCGAAGAGCGCTCGGGAGGAGGCCGCGCGCGCGCGCGGCGCCGAGAGCAGGGCGTCCGCGGCGGCGGTCGCACCGGCGAGCGCGGCGTACGTCCCGAGCGCGGCGACGGCCACCGGTACCCCGCCGGCGAATCGCGCAAGCGCCTGCGCCGCGGCCACCCCCGCGATCTCGGCGATCGCCCCCCGCGGGCTTGGGGTAGCGCCCCACGAGGCGAGGCCGGCGCCCCGGCCGGCGAGCACGGCCGCGAGGCCGGCGAGCGCGATCGCGGGAGACGGCAGCGCGGCGGCGGCGACGAGGAAGGCGGGGGCGAGACGGACCGCCCCGGACGATCCGCGGGCTCCGCGCGTGCTCCGCCATGCCGCGAAGGCGCACGCCGCCGCGATCGCCGCGGAGACGAACGGGTCCTGGGGTGTCCCGGTCACCCGGAAAAGCTAGGTTCCTCGGAGGCGCACGCAAGCGCGGATCCCGGCCTCCGTTTCTTGACGCCTCACGGCTGCCCTCGGATAATGGCCGCTTTCGCAAAGACTTACCGCGAGGGAATGCATGCCTCTCATCCGCCGCGTCCGCGCCGTAGCCTTCGGCGCGCTGATCGCTTTCCTTTGCGCGGCGGTCCCCTCCGGCCCCGGCGCGCAAGCGCCGACGCCGGCTCCGGCGCCGCCGCCGGCGACGGCCGAGGAAGGGGTCATCACGGTCGTCCCTCCCTATCTGCGCGGGATCGATCTCGACAAGCCCGCGCAGGAAGCGTTCAAGTCCTGGCCCTCGCAGGACCTGATCGAGCGCCCGTACTGGCTGCCCTGGGGACCGCTGACGTTTCTCAGGGCGTCCGTCTTCGAGCAGCCGATCTGTCTGATCCTGAGCGTCCCGTGGAACCACTCGGAGCAGCTCATGCAAAAAGGAGCGCTCGCGGACCACGAGGTCCTGCGCTTCCTCAACGCCAACTTCGTTTCCGTCGCGGTCCGCGCGGACCGCAGGCCCGACATCCATGCGCGGTACGGCACGGGGACCTGGCCCGTGCTCGCGCTGCTGCTCTCCGACGGCTCCCCGATGCTCTCGAAGGCGAACACCAAGGGGCTCGCCCTTCCGATCACCCTCGGGTACTCGGAGAAGACCGGAGTGCTCTTCCACCTCACGGAGGGCCGGAAGTACTACGACAAGTGGCGGAGCTTCCTCCAGGGGCTCGCCGAGGTCTACGAGAAGCGCGTCGACGTGGAGGAAGCCCGGGAAGGTCCCGCCACGGACGCGGCGGTCGACTCGTTCACCCGCTGGCTGCTCGGCAACTTCGACGCGAAGAACGGGGGATTCGGGGCGGCCCCCAAGACGTACCCCGACGGGTTCATGGAGCTTGCCGCCGAGCGTGCCGACGCCGGCGCGGGAACGCTGTCCGTCCCCGCGCGGACGACGCTTCAGAAGTGGTCGGCCGGCCCGCTCCACGACACGGTCGGCGGCGGCTTCCACCGGCTGGCGGCGGCTCCGGACTGGGGAGCGATCCAGTACGAGAAGCTCCTCGAGGTCAACGCGGGGATCGCGCGCGAGCTCGCCCTGGCGCTGCGGCAGAAGGACGATCCGGGCTTGCGCACGGCGCTCGCGGGGATCGTGCGGCTGTTCACGACCACGCTCGCCCGCCCCGAGGGCGGCTTCTGGAACGCGGTCGAGGCGGATCCCGGCTCCGTCGACGGCGGGGGCTACTACCACGCGGCCGATCGCGCCGCGGCACCCGCGCCGCCGATCGATCGAGTGGTCTTCACCGGTCCGAACGCCCTGGCGGGCGCGTCGCTCCTCCGGGCCGGCGCGGTACTCGGCGATGCGTCCGCGGAGGCGGCCGGCCGAGCCGCGCTCGACTTCGTCGTCGAGAACGGGATCCCTCCCGGACGCGGCGCGCGGCACGTCATCGAGGCGAGGCCGGACCTCGGCCGCTTCCTCGTGACACAGGCGGACGTCGCCTTCGCGCTCCTCGACGGATACGAGTGCACCGGCGACCGCAAGTACCTCCAGGCCGCCTCCGGCATCGCGACGTTCGTCGAGGGCAACCTGAAGGTCGGAACGGAGACGGCCTACCGCGATCACCTGTCTCTCGGACACGAGGCCGGAATGCTCGAAATGCCGTTCCGCCCGATGGCCGACAATGCGAGATTCGCTCGCGTGCTCGTGCGGCTCGAGGAGCACGGTGCGATCACGGACGGCAAGAAGGAGGCGATCGCCATCCTCGGCGGCTACGCGGGGGACCTGACGATCTCGGGGGCGCGTGCGATCGAGGCGGCGCTCGCGGTCCAGGAGGCCCTGGCGCCTCCGATGACGGTGACGATCGAGGGCCCGCAAGACGCCCCAGCCACGCGCGCGCTCCGCCACGAGGCGCTGGCGCTCCCGCAGGGGTACCTCATCGTCAAGACCGCAGCGGGCGGCAAGACGGGAGCGACGCTGGCCTGGCGGGGAGCACAGCGGCGGGTGGACAAGCCCGCCGACCTGGTCGCGGCGTGGAAGACGCTCTCGACAAGCGTCGGGGCGGCGCGGTGAGCGCGCCGGTTCCCGTGATCGGCGTGATCGGCGGCAGCGGCCTCTACGCGCTCTCCGGCCTCGAGAACGCTCGCGAGATCCGCGTCGAGACCCCCTTCGGCGCGCCGTCGGACGCGCTGCGCTCCGGCCGCATCGGGGATCGCGAGGTCGTGTTCCTCGCGCGCCACGGCCGGGGCCACCGTCTGCTGCCGGGAGAGATCAACTACCGCGCGAACGTCTACGCGCTGAAGTCCCTGGGGGTCACGCGGATCCTCTCCGCCTCCGCCGTCGGCTCGATGAAGGAGGAGATCCGGCCGCGCGACATCGTCCTCCCCGACCAGTTCATCGACAGGACGCGCGGGCGCGCCGCGACGTTCTTCGGAGGCGGCATCGCGGCGCACGTGGGATTCGCGGATCCCGTCTGCCCCGAGACGCGGCACGCGCTGCTGCTCGCGGCGCGGGCGGCGGGAGCGACGGCGCACGACGGGGGAACCTATCTCTGCATGGAGGGGCCGGCGTTCTCGACGCGTGCCGAATCGCGCCTGTACCGGAGCTGGGGAGTCGACGTCATCGGCATGACGAACCTGACCGAGGCCAAGCTCGCGCGCGAGGCGGAGATCTGCTACGCGACGCTCGCGCTGGCGACCGACTACGACTGCTGGCACGAGGAGGAAGAGGCGGTCTCGGTCGGCACCGTGCTCGAGAACCTCCAGGCCAACGCGCGCCTCGCCGCCGAGATCGTCCGGAGGACGGTCGAGGCGCTCCCCGAGGCGCGCACCGCGTGCGGCTGCGGCGAGGCGCTTCGCCACGCGGTGATCACCGCCGAGGACGCGATCGCCCCCGAGGCCCGCGCGCGCCTGGGCCTGCTCCTCGACAAGTACCTCGCGCGCTAGGAGGACCCGGTGTCGATACTCGTGGTCGGCTCGGTGGCGTTCGACACGGTCAAGACGCCCTTCGGCGAGGGGCGCGAGGTGCTCGGCGGTTCGGCCACGCACTTCGCGGTGTCGGCCTCGTTCTGGGCGAACGTCCGGCTCGTGGCCGTCGTCGGCGAGGACTTCACCGACGAGCACCGGCGCCCGCTCGTCGACCGCGGGATCGACGTCTCGGGGCTGGCGACCGCGGCGGGCCGGACCTTCCGCTGGGTGGGGGAGTACGACTACGACCTCAACAACCCGCGGACCCTCGACACGCAGCTCAACGTGTTCGCGAGCTTCCGCCCCGAGATCCCGCTCGCCTGGCGAGACACGCCCTTGCTCTTCCTCGCGAACATCGACCCCGACCTGCAGCGGGACGTCCTCGAGCAGGTGCCTCGGGCGTCCCTGGTCGCCGCCGACACGATGAACTACTGGATCGCGTCGAAGCCGGAGTCACTGAAGGCGCTTCTCGCGCGCGTCCGGATCCTGTTGATCAACGACGGCGAGATCCGGCAGCTCACGGGGGAGCCGAATCTCGTGCGCGCCGCCGCCGTGGTCCGCGCGTGGGGGCCGCGCACGATCGTGATCAAGCGCGGGGAGCACGGCGTCCTGGTGTTCGACGCGGAGACGGTCTTCGCGCTTCCCGCGTATCCGCTCGAAGCGGTCCTCGACCCGACGGGCGCGGGGGACGCGTTCGCCGGCGGATTCCTCGGCTACCTGGCGGCGCGCGGCTTCGGGGAGGTGCTGGACGTGCGGCGGGCCGCGGTCGTGGGGTCGGTGATGGCGTCGTACCAGGTCGAGGCGTTCTCGTTCGACCGCCTGGCGACCCTGACCTGGCCGGAGATCCGCGATCGCTACCAGAAGTTCATCCACCTGACCCGCTTCGACCCGCTTCCGTAGCGCGCCTCAATGCGGTTTGGGGGCCTGCTACAATGACGGCTCCCCGCGCGGAGGAGCCGTGGCGAAGATCCTCGAAGGACACCTCGACGCCAAGGGTCTCAAGGTGGCTCTGATCGTCTCCCGCTGGAACGAGACGGTGACCGAGCGCCTGCTCGCGTCGGCCCTCGACTGCCTCGTGCGCCACGGAGCCGACCCGGCGCAGCTGACGGTCGTGAAGGTCCCGGGATCGTGGGAGCTTCCCCTCGCCGCGGCCAAGATCGCCCGCTCCGGTCCCGACGCCGTCATCGCACTTGGCGCGCTGGTGCGCGGCGAGACGCCGCACTTCGACCTGCTCGCCGCGGAAGCCGCCAAGGGCCTGGCGCAAGCCGGATTGAGCTCGGGGGTTCCGGTCATCTTCGGCGTCCTGACCTGCGACACGATGGAGCAGGCGATGGATCGGGCCGGGGGCAAGGCCGGGAACAAGGGATGGGACGCGGCGGAGGCCGCGATCGAGATGGCCAGCCTCTACAAGCGGCTGGCGTAGGCTTAAGGACACGACGTGGGCCAACGACGGCGCGCTCGCGAGTGCGCTCTCCAGATGCTTTTCCAGATCGACATGGCCGGCGGCGCGCCGGCCGAGGTCTACCCGGACTTCTGGAGGGAGCACGAGGTCGAGCCCGAGGTCCGGGAGTTCGCGCAGGGGCTCGTCGACGGCGTCATCGGCCGGCGCGCCGACCTCGACGAGACGATCGCCGCGACGGCCGCGCACTGGAGGATCGAGCGCATGGCGGTGGTGGACCGGAACATCCTCCGCATGGCGGTCTACGAGCTCAAGCACGAGCCGGAGACCCCGCCCGCGGTGGTCCTCGACGAGGCGATCGAGGTCGCGAAGAAGTTCGGGAGCGACCAGTCGAGCGCGTTCATTAACGGAATCCTCGACGCGATTCGCCGGCGCCTCGACCGCGGCGGACTCGACGGGGCCGGATCGCACGGGGCGGACGCGTGAGCGAGTACGATCCCGCAACGATCGAGCGGAAATGGCAGGCCCGCTGGGCGGAGGCGGCGGCGTTTCGCGTCGCCGCCGCGGACCCCGGCCGGCGGCGGTTCTACGCGCTCGAGATGCTTCCGTACCCGTCAGGGCGGATCCACATGGGGCACGTCCGCAACTACTCCATCGGCGACGCGGTGGCCCGCTTCCGGCGCATGCGCGGCGAGCAGGTGCTGCACGTCATCGGGTGGGACGCGTTCGGGCTTCCCGCGGAGAACGCGGCGATCCAGAACGGAGCGGAGCCGCGGGCGTGGACGCTCGACAACATCGACACGATGCGGGCGCAGCTCAAGCGCCTGGGCATCGGCTACGACTGGAGCCGCGAGGTCGCGACGTGCCTCCCCGAGTACTACCGCTGGAACCAGTGGATGTTCCTGAGGATGCTCGAGCGCGGCATCGCCTTCCGCGCGCGCCGGATGCTCAACTGGTGCGACTCGTGCGGGACCGTGCTCGCGAACGAGCAGGTCGTCTCCGGCCGTTGCTGGCGGTGCGACAATCCGGTGCTCCGGCGCGAGTTCGACCAGTGGTTCCTCCGCATCACCGACTACGCGCAGGAGCTGCTCGACGGGATCGACGCCCTGCCCGCCTGGCCCGACCGCGTGCGGACCATGCAGCGGAACTGGATCGGGCGCAGCGAGGGCGCCACGGTCCGCTTTCCCGTGGACGGCGGTGACGACCGGATCGAGGTCTTCACCACGCGGATCGACACGATCTTCGGGGCGACGTACGTCGCGCTTGCCGTGGAGCACCCCCTGGTCGCGACCCTCGCGCGGGGCACGGCGCAGGAGAAGGCCGTCGCGGAGTTCGTCGCCGCGGAGTCGTCGCGGTCCGTCGAGGACCGATTTGGCGAGACCGCCGCGAAGGTCGGGGTATTCACCGGACGGCACGCCGTCAACCCGTTCAGCGGCGCGTCGATCCCGATCTGGGTCGCGAACTTCGTCCTGACCGACGTCGGAACCGGCGCGATCATGAGCGTCCCCGCGCACGACGAGCGCGACTTCGCGTTCGCGCGGACCCACGGCCTGCCCGTCCGGCCCGTCGTGCGCGCGGCGGATGCGTCGGCCGCGGACGCGGGGCTTCCCTTCGTCGACGACGGCGTGCTGTTCGACTCGGGGCCGTACGACGGCCTCGCGAGCGCCGCGGCACGAGCGCGCCTGACCGCGATCGCGGAGGAGAAGGGATTCGGCGCGCGGACCGTCACGTTCCGGCTGAAGGACTGGGGCGTCTCCCGCCAGAGGTACTGGGGCACGCCGATCCCCGTCGTGCATTGCGAGAAGGACGGCATCGTGCCCGTGCCGGACGCGCAGCTGCCCGTCGTGCTCCCCGACGACGCGCCGCTCACCGGCGTCGGCGGCTCGCCGCTGGCGCAGCTCCCCGCCTTCGTCGAGACCACGTGTCCGAAGTGCGGCGGGCCGGCGCGGCGCGAGACCGACACGATGGACACGTTCGTCGATTCGTGCTGGTACTACTTCCGCTACTGCGATCCCCACAACGCGCGCGCGCCGTTCGACTGGGCCGCCGTCGCCCCGTGGTTTCCGGTCGACCTCTACATCGGCGGCATCGAGCACGCGACGATGCACCTGATCTACACGCGCTTCTGGACGAAGGTCATGCGCGATCTGGGCCTCGCGTCCATCGACGAGCCGGTCACCCAGCTCTTCACGCAGGGCATGGTGATCAAGGACGGCGCGAAGATGTCGAAGTCCAAGGGCAACGTCGTCGACCCGGACGCGATGATCGAGCGGTTCGGCGCGGACACGACCCGGCTGTTCTCGCTCTTCGCGGCGCCCCCCGAGCGGGACCTCGAGTGGTCCGACGCGGGGATCGAGGGGTGCTCCCGGTTCCTCGGCCGCCTCTGGAGGACGTTCGACCGGGCGCGGGCTGCGCTGCCCGCTCCGGGGACGCCGCCGCCTCCGGCGGCGGGGGAGGGCGGTGCACTCGATCTCCGCCGGAAGACGCACCGGACGGTCCGCCGGATCACCGACGACCTCGGCCCGCGGATGCACCTGAACACCCCCGTCGCCGCCGTGATGGAATTGCTCAACGCCGTGGCTCCCGTGGCCGCCGAGGAGCCCGTCCTGCCCGGTCCGGCCTGGGCGCTGCGCGAGGCCTTCGAGACCATCGCGAAGGTGCTCGCACCGTTCGCGCCTCACGTCGCGGAGGAGATCTGGGAGGCCCTCGGCCATCCCGCCTTCGTCGCGGATGCCTCGTGGCCGGAGCCCGACACGGTACTGCTCCTCGACGAGGACGTGCTCCTCGTCATCCAAATCAACGGCAAGGTGCGCGGCAAGCTGACCGTGCCGCGTGGGCTCGGCGAGGAGGCGGCGCTCGCCGCCGCACGCGCGGACGCCCACGTCGCCGCGCACCTTTCGGGCAAGACGATCCGGAAGTCGGTCTACGTGCCCGACCGCCTGCTCAACCTGGTGGCCTCGTGAGGTTCCCGGCCACGGCCCTCCTCGCCGCCGCGTCGGCGCTCGTGCTTCCGTCGTGCGGCTACCGGCTGGCGGGGACCGGGACGTTCCTCGGCGCCAACATCAAGAAGATCGCCGTCGCGCCTTTCGAGAACAAGAGCACCCGCCCGGAGATCGAGATCCGGACGACCGAGGAGGTCGCGCGCGAGCTTGCGAGCCGCGGGGGCTTCAAGGTCGTCGACAAGGCTTCGGCCGACGCCTACCTCGAGGGCGCGGTCACCGATTTCCGTACGACGCCCGTGCAGTTCAACGATCAGGGGCGCGCCACGCGCCTCGAGACCACGGTCGTGCTGCGGGCGAGCCTGCGGGATCTCTCGTCGGGCGCGATCCTGTGGAGCCAAGCGAACCTGATCTTCCGCGACCAGTACGACGTGCAGCAGACCGACGTGAACTACTTCGATCTGGAGACGCTCGCGCTCGAGGACCTCGCGAAGGGGGCCGCGGACACCTTGGTCAGCTCGATCACGGAAGGATTCTGATGGCGGGGTCCCCGAGGGGCGAGGGTCCCTGGGGGGGGCGAGCGCTCGCCGACGTGGCCGCCCGCCTCCGGAAGGGCTGGCCGGCAGGCTTGACCGTGCTGTTCGGCGACGATCTGTACCACCTCGACCGCGCCCTCGGCATGATCCTCGACCACCTCGTGCCCGATCGGGCGGACTCGTTCGCCTGGACGGTCCTCGGAGACGCTCCCGTGGCCGCGGGGGCACTCGTCGCGCAGGCGCGCGCGACGGGGATGTTCGCGTCGCGCCGCGTCGTCTTCCTGCGCGACGTCGCGACGCTCGAAGGGGAGCCCGAGCCGCTGATCGAGTTCGCCAAGTCTCCGCCGCGCGAGGGCTTCATCGTCGTGCGGGCGCCCAAGCTCGACCGGAAGCGCAAGCTGCACAAGGCGCTCGCCGAGGCGGGGACCACCCTCACGTTCCGCGCGCCGGCGAACCGCCGCGAGGAGGACGAATTGCGCGTCGAGGCGACCGCGATGGCCCGCGAGCGCGGGCTCGCCGTCGGCCGCGACGCGCTCGAGATGCTTCTCGCCGTCTGCGGCGTCGACCTCCAGCGGATCGTGGGCGAGCTGGACAAGCTTCGGACGTGGAGCGGGGTGACCCCGGGGGCGACATTCGAGATCGACGCGGCGGCCGTGCGCGACATCGCCGCCGGCGACGAGCTGATGACCGGCTGGGAGCTCGCCGACGCGCTGCTGGAACGGAACCGCGAGAAGGCCGTGGTCCTGGCGCGCCGCCTTGTGGACTCGGGGCAAGAGCCGATCAAGGTCGTCGGCGGACTGGCCTATCGCGCGCGCACGCTGATCGAGGCGAAGGCCCTCGCCGCGCGCGGGATGTCCGCCGAGGAGGTCGCCTCGCGCCAGGGCGGCGCGTGGTTCTTCAAGGCGGCGCTGAGCGCGGGGATGGAGCGCTACTCGCTCGCGGAGGCGCTCGCGATGCCGGGGCGGTTGCTCGCCGCCGACCGGGCGTTCAAGAGCCGCGCGATCGACAAGGGCGCGGTCCTGGAGGCGACGGTGGCGCAGCTGACCGCCCCCGCGCCCAAGGGGAGGCGATGAGCGCGACGCACGAGCTGGTCCTGATCTGCGACTTCGGCTCCCAGTACACGCAGCTGATCGCGCGCCGCGTGCGGGAGCTGTCGGTGTTCTGCGAGGTCGTGCCCTACACGGCGGCGCTCGACGCCGCCCGGGCGCGGCGCCCCCGGGGGATCATCCTCTCGGGGGGGCCCGATTCGGTCTACGCCGAAGGGGCGCCGCGCGTGTCCGCGGACCTGTTCTCGCTCGGCATCCCGGTCCTCGGCGTCTGCTACGGCATGCAGCTGATGATGCACCTGCTCGGGGGGGACGTCCGGCCCGCGGCCGGACGCGAGTACGGCCCGGCGGTCGTCCGCGTCACCGACCGGACGAGCCTGCTCCTGCGCGAGGTCGCGCCGGAGCTTCGGGTCTGGGCGAGCCACGGCGATCACGTCGCCGCTGCGGCGGCCGGATTCCGGACGGTCGCGGCCTCCGACAACGCTCCGCTCGCCGCGGTCGAGCACGCCGGCGCGCGCCTCTACGGCGTCCAGTTCCACCCGGAGGTCGCGCACACGGAGCACGGGCGGGAGGTGCTGCGGAACTTCCTCTACGACGCCTGCGGCTGCCGCGGCGACTGGACGATCGCGTCGTTCGTCGAGGACGCGATCGCCGAGGTCCGCCGGACGGTCGGGGACGGACGCGTCGTCTGCGCGCTGTCGGGGGGCGTCGACTCCGCGGTGATGGCGCTGCTCCTCCACAGGGCGCTCGGGTCGAAGCTCACCTGCATCTTCGTCGACAACGGGCTCCTCCGGAAGGGGGAAGCCGGGCAGGTCGTGCGCGACTTCCGCGAGCGGTATCACCTCGACGTCGTCCTCGCGGACGAGGCGGAGCGCTTCCTCGCGCGCCTCGCGGGGGTCGAGGACCCGGAACGGAAGCGGAAGATCATCGGGACGACGTTCATCGAGGTCTTCGAGGAGGCGGCGGCGCGGATCGGCGACGCGCGCTTCCTGGCGCAGGGGACGATCTATCCCGACCGGATCGAGTCGGCGTCCGTCAAGGGGCCCTCGGCGACCATCAAGACGCACCACAACGTCGGCGGGCTCCCGGAGACGATGCGCCTGGGCCTGGTCGAGCCGCTCAAGGACCTCTTCAAGGACGAGGTGCGGCGCGTCGGGGCCACGCTCGGGCTCGATCCCGCCTTCGTGGGCCGGCACCCGTTTCCCGGTCCCGGCCTCGCCGTGCGCGTGCTCGGGGCGGTCAGCCGGGAGCGCGTCGCGATCCTCCAGGAAGCCGACGCGATCTTCCTGGAGGAGCTTCGCGCCGCCGGGCAGTACGACGCGGTGTCGCAGGCCTTCGCGGTCCTCCTCCCGGTCAAGGCGGTCGGCGTGATGGGGGATTTCCGGACGTACGAGAACGTCGTCGCGCTGCGCGCGGTGACCACGCAAGATTTCATGACCGCCGACTGGGCCCGCCTGCCTTACGATCTTCTCGCGAAGGCGGCGAGCCGCATCGTCAACGAGGTCCGGGGAGTCAACCGGGTCGTCTACGACGTCACGAGCAAGCCGCCCGGCACGATCGAGTGGGAGTGAGCCGATGCCCGAGACCGCGCCCGGGTTCACCCACCTCCACAATCACACGACCTACTCGCTGCTCGACGGCGCGCAGCGGCTCGACGAGATGCTCGCGCGCGCCGCGTCCGACGGCCAGGAGGCGCTCGCGATCACCGATCACGGCAACCTCTTCGGCGTGCTCGAGTTCGCGCGGGAAGCGGCGAAGCACTCGGTCCGGCCGATCATCGGCATCGAGGCCTACGTTGCCCCCGGCTCGCGCCACGACAAGGGCGCGGCGCAATCCGGCAGCGCGCGGCAGAAGCCGTACCATCACCTCATCCTGCTCGCCGAGAGCTACGCCGGGTACAAGAACCTGATCAAGCTCTCGACGGCCGGGTTTCTCGAGGGGTTCTACTACCGGCCGCGCATCGACAAGGAGCTCCTGCGCGCGCACAGCGACGGGCTGATCTGCCTCTCGGCGTGCCTGGCGGGGGAGGTGCCGACGCTGCTCCGGACCGATCGGTACGACGAGGCGCTCGCGATCGCGGGTGACTACCGGGACTTTTTCGGGGAGGGGCGGTACTGGCTCGAGCTCCAGGACCACGGCCTCGACGAGCAGCAGAAGGTCAACGACGGCGCCGTCCGCCTCGCGCGGGACCTCGGCGTCGGCCTGGTCGCCACCAACGACTGCCACTACCTGCTCCCGGACGATCACTTCGCGCACGACGTCCTGGTCTGCATCCAGACGGGAAAGAACGTGCACGCGCACGACCGGATCCGTTACTCGCCGCAGCACTATCTGAAGACGCGCGCGGAGATGGGGCGGGTGTTCGCCGCGGTCCCCGACGCGATCGCCAACACCCTCGCCGTAGCCGAGCGGTGCCGCTTCGCCTTCGACAAGCAGCCGCACCAGCTGCCCGCGTTCCCGGTCCCCGAGGGGTTCGACCTCGAGGGGTACTTCGAGCACGTGGCGCGCGAAGGCTTCGCGGCACGAGGCGCCCAGCTCGCCGCCGAGAAGGACGCCGGGCGCCTGCGGCACCCGCTCGAGGCGTACCGCGACCGGCTCGACCGCGAGATCCGGATGATCCGCGAGATGGGGTTCGCCGGGTATTTCCTGATCGTGTGGGACTTCATCCGGTTCGCGCGGGAGCAGGGGATCCCGGTGGGCCCGGGCCGCGGCTCGGCCGCGGGCTCCCTCGTCGCCTACGCCCTGCGGATCACGGACATCGACCCGATGCAGTTCGACCTGCTCTTCGAGAGGTTCCTCAATCCCGAGCGCATCTCGATGCCGGACATCGACATCGACTTCTGCTTCCGGAACCGCGAGCGGGTCATCGACTACGTCACCGGCAAGTACGGCCGGCCGAACGTCGCGCAGATCATCACGTTCGGCACGATGGCCGCGCGGGCGGTCCTCCGCGACGCCGGCCGCGGCCTCGACATCCCGTATGCCGAGGTCGACAAGATCGCCAAGCTCGTCCCGCAGCAGCCCGGGCAGGAGATCACGATCGCCAAGGCGCTCGAGGAGGTTCCCGCCCTGCGCCAGGCGTACCAGACCGATCCCCAGGTCAAGCAGCTCATCGACGTCGGGCAACGGCTCGAGGGCCTCGTGCGCCACGCCTCGACGCACGCGGCGGGCGTGGTGATCGCGCCCCGTCCCATCGTCGAGTTCGCGCCGCTCTACCGCGGCACCGACGACGCGATCACGACGCAGTTCGCGATGTCCGACATCGAGGAGATCGGCCTCCTCAAGATGGACTTCCTCGGTCTGAAGACCCTCACGCTCATCGACGACGCGCTGGGGTCGATCGAGAGGAGCGACGGCGTCCGACCCGACATCGAGGCGCTCCCCCTCGACGACGCGGCGGTCTACGAGCTGTTCGGGCGCGCCCGGACCGCGGGGATCTTCCAGTTCGAGTCCGAGGGGATGAAGAACATCCTCCGGCGCCTCAAGCCCGACCGGTTCGGGGACCTGGTCGCGATCAACGCCCTCTATCGCCCCGGCCCGATCGGAGGCGGGCTCATCGACGACTACATCAAGCGCCGCCACGGGAAGGTCAAGGTCGAATACCCGCACCCGCTCCTCGCCGAGATCCTGGCCGAGACCTACGGCGTCATCGTGTACCAGGAGCAGGTGATGCAGATCGCCTCGGCGATGGCCGGATACACGCTCGGGGAGTCGGACATCCTGCGCCGCGCCATGGGAAAGAAGAAGAAGGAGGCGATGGCGGCGGAGCGCCTGCGCTTCATGGAGCGCGCCGGGGGAAAGGGGGTCGGCAAGGCCGACGCGGGGAAGGTCTTCGACCTGATGGAGTTCTTCGCCGGATACGGCTTCAACAAGTCGCACTCGGCCGCGTACGCGCTGGTCGCCTACCGGACCGCCTGGCTCAAGGCGCACTACCCGGTGCACTTCATGGCCTCGCTGTTGACGACGGAGAAGGGCAACACCGACAAGCTCGTGCAGTACGTCAACGAGTGCCGCGAGATGGGCATCCAGGTGCTCCCGCCGGACGTCAACCGCTCCGGGCTCGATTTCGTCGTCGAGGGCGGAAACGTCCGGTTCGGCCTCTCCGCGATCAAGAACGTCGGCGAGGGGGCGATCGAGTCGCTGCTCGAGGCCCGCCGCCGGCTGTCCCGGGAGTTCCGCTCGATCTTCGACCTCGCGGCCGAGATCGACCTGCGCCTGGCCAACAAGCGCGTGCTCGAATCGCTCGTGCACGCCGGCGCGCTCGACGCGACCGGCGCTCGCCGCGCCCCCATGACCGCCGCCGTCGACGCTGCGCTCGACTGGGGGCAGAAGCGGCGCACCGACCGGGAGTCCGGGCAGGGGAGCCTGTTCGGCGCGGCGAAGAGCGCCGCGGCCCCGGGGGCGCCCGGCGACGGCGAGCCGAAGCTCCCCGAGGTTCCCGACTGGGACGAGCGGACCCGGCTGGCGCACGAGAAGGCGACGCTCGGCTTCTACGTCAGCGGCCATCCTCTCGGCAGCGTGCGCGACGTGCTGGAGGACTTCGCCACGCACGCCACCGCGGCCCTGCGCGACCTGCCCTCCGGCACCGAGGTCTCGGTGGGCGGGATCATCACCGACTTCCGCAAGCGCAAGTCGAAGAAGGGAGCCTGGTGGGGGTCGTTCCAGCTCGAGGACCTCGAGGGCCAGGTCGAGGTCCTCGCCTTTCCGAAGACCTTCGAGCAGTACCAGGCGCTCCTGCACAACGATCGGGCGGTCCTTCTGTCCGGACGCGTAGAGAACGACGACGGCCGGGTCCGGCTCACGGCCGACGAGATCGGTCCGCTGGACGAGGTGCGAGAGCGAAAGGCCGATGCGGTGGAGATGCGCCTCGACGCGGCCGAGGTCGACGACGATCTGCTCCGGCGGCTCCGCGCGATCCTCGAGGCGCACCGCGGAGACGCGGCCGTGCTCTTCCAGGTGACGCGCCCCGGCGACTTCCGCGCGGTCGCGCGCGCCGGCCCGGGGTACCGGGTGCTCCCGTCGTCCCGGCTCTCGCTCGAGATCGAGGGTCTGCTGGGGCCGGGCCGCCTCCGCTACCGCGCACGCACGACCCGCTGACGTGCCGCCGGGGCGCGGCGACCTCTTGGGCCCGGAGCGGCAGACCTGGTACGATTCCCGCTTACGAACCGTCGAGGAGACCCCATGAATCAGAAAGGACGAGCCCTGTTCACGTCGGAGTCGGTGACCGAAGGCCACCCGGACAAGGTCGCGGACCAGATCTCGGACGCGGTGCTCGACGCGATCCTGTCCGCCGATCCCACCGGGCGCGTGGCCTGCGAGACCCTGTTGACCACGGGGCTCTGCCTGATCGCCGGCGAGATCACGACGAAGAGCTACGTGGACCTCCAGAAAGTCGCACGGAGGACGATCGAGGAGATCGGCTACACCGACGCCGCCTACGGGCTCGACGCCAAGAGCTGCTCGGTGCTGTCGGCGATCGACGAGCAATCGCCCGACATCGCCCGCGGCGTCGACCCCGGCGGGGCCGGGGATCAGGGGATGATGTTCGGCTACGCCTGCCGCGAGACCGAGCAGATGATGCCGCTGCCGATCACGCTCGCCCACGCGCTGACCCGGCGCCTGGCCACCTGCCGGCGGGAGAAGGCGCTGACGTTCCTTCGCCCCGACGGCAAGTCGCAGGTCACGGTCGAATACGTCGACGGGAGCCCGGTCCGCGTGGACGCGATCGTCGTCTCGACGCAGCACGCTCCCGAGGTCGCCAACGACCGCCTCGAGGAGGCGGTGCGCGAGACCGTCATCCGGCCGGTGATCCCGGAGGCGCTCCTCGACAAGAACACGAAGATCTACGTCAATCCGACGGGCCGGTTCGTCACCGGCGGCCCGCAGGGTGACACGGGGCTGACCGGGCGGAAGATCATCGTCGACACCTACGGCGGGATGGGGCATCACGGGGGCGGCGCGTTCTCCGGGAAGGACCCGACGAAGGTCGACCGGTCCGCCTGCTACATGGCCCGCCACATCGCCAAGAACATCGCCGCGGCCGGGCTCGCGGATCGCGTCGAGGTACAGCTCGCGTACGCCATCGGGGTCGCCGACCCCGTCTCGGTCCTGGTGAACACGTACGGCACGGGGAAGATCGGCGAGGAGTCGCTGGTCGAGCTCGTCCGCGAGGCGTTCCCGCTCACCCCGGCCGGCATCATCAAGCACCTCGACCTCAGGCGCCCGATCTACCGCGCGACCGCCGCCTACGGGCACTTCGGGCGCAACGAGGCGGGGTTCACCTGGGAGAGCGTCGGTGCTGCGGCGACGCTCCGGAGCCACGCGCGCGCGTGAGCCCCTCGTGACCCGCTCGGTGGGCGCGCCGTGAGCGCCCGGAAACGCTCCGTCCGCAGGGCGGCCGCGCACGACGTTTCCGATCCCGGCCTCGCGGACGCCGGCCGCCGCCGCATCGACTGGGCGGAGAGAAGCATGGCGGTGCTGCGGAGCGTCCGCGACCGCTTCCGCAAGGAGCGCCCGCTCGCGGGACACCGCATCGGCGCCTGCCTGCACGTCACGCCGGAAACGGCCAACCTCCTCCGCGCGCTCAAGGCGGCGGGAGCCGAGATCGCGCTGTGCGCCTCGAACCCGCTCTCGACCCAGGACGACATCGCCGCGGCACTCGCCCTCCACGAGTCGATCCCGACCTTCGCCGTGAACGGTGAGGACCGCGAGCGCCGCGCGGCGCATCTCGACGCGGTGCTCTCGGTGCGCCCGACCCTCACGCTCGACGACGGCGCCGACCTCGTGTCGATGCTGCACGGCCGCAGGACCGACCTGCTTCCGGCCGTCGTCGGCGGGACCGAGGAGACGACCACGGGGGTGATCAAGCTTCGCGCGATGGCGGCACGAGGCCAGCTGAAGTATTCGATCGTCGCGGTCAACGACGCGGTGACCAAGCAGCTCTTCGACAGCCGTCACGGGAGCGGGCAATCGACGATGGACGGGATCGTGCGCGCGACCAACATCCTGCTCGCCGGAACCTCGGTCGTGATCGCGGGTTACGGGTGGGTCGGCAGGGGAATCGCGGCGCGGGCGCGCGGGCTCGGCGCCCAGGTCACCGTCTGCGAGATCGATCCGGTGGCGGCGCTCGAGGCGACGATGGACGGCTTCCGCGTGCTCCCGATGCGCGACGCCTGCCGCGAGGGGCGCGTCTTCGTCACAGCAACCGGGTCGCGCCACGTCATCGGCGCGGCTCACTTCGGGAAGATGTCCGACAACGTGGTCGTGGCGAACGCCGGGCATTACGACGTCGAGATCGACGTCCCGGCCCTCGCGAAGCTCGCCCGCCGGCGCACCACGGTGCGCGACCTCGTCGAGGAGTTCACGCTCGCCGACGGCCGGCGGATCAACCTCCTCGCGAGCGGGCGCCTGGTGAACTTGGCGGCGGGGGAAGGTCACCCGGCCTCCGTGATGGACATGACCTTCGCCAACCAGGCGCTCTCGGTCGAGTTCCTCGCCCGCGACGGGCGGCGGCTCGAGCCCTCCGTGATGGCCGTTCCGAGGGAGATCGACCTGCAGGTGGCGCGCCTCAAGCTCGGAAGCCTCGGCGTGCGCATCGACACGCTGACGGCGGACCAGAAGCGCTACCTCGCGTCTTGGAGCGAGGGGTCGTAGCGACGGACGCGCGCATGACGCCGAAGGACGCTCCGGTCGCAGCCCGTGCGCGCGGGCGGGCGCTCCTGCTCGGCTTCCTGATCCTCGTGGCGGGGTGGGCGGCGGCGGGTGTGCGCGTGCTCGATCCGGCGGCGGAGTTCGGCGTGGTCGTCAGCGCCGTGCCCGGCCTTTCGCGGAGCGTGACCGCCCGACGCCTGGTGTGGGTCCCGCCGGGGCTCGCGGGGCTCTCCCGGTTCCCCCGCGAGCCGGTGGACCTGGAACTTCCCGACGCGGAGCACGCGCGCCTGCCGAGCGAAGACGGAAGCCCGTACGGGCTCAAGGGGACGATCCGCCTGCGCGCGTTACCGGAGCAGGGTCTTGCGGTCGCGCGGGCGTCCGGCGGGCGGGGGCTCAAGGGGGTCCTGCTCGGCGCGGTCCGCGCGGCGTGCGCGGAGCTTCGGGGCATGCGTCCGGCCGAGCGGGCCGTGCCGACCGGCCTCGAGGCTCTCGAGGCGCGCCTCCACGCCGAGCTCGCGGCCCGCGGATCGATGGTCGTCTCGGTCCGGATCGACGGGTTCGACACGCTGATGAGCGCCACCCCCACCGCGCCGGTGCCCCCCGACCGGCGCGTGCTGATCGTCGGGCTCGACGGCGCCGACTGGGAGATCATCGACCCCCTGATCGCCGCGGGCCGGATGCCGCATCTCGCACGCCTGATCGCCACGGGAGCGCGCGCGAAGCTCCTGACGATCACGCCGACGCTGTCTCCCGTGGTCTGGACTTCGATCGCCACCGGCGTCGAGCCGGCCCGGCACGGCATCTTCGACTTCCTGACGGGCGCGGACACCGGGCCTCGCGAGCCGGTGAGCTCGCGCTCGCGAAAGGTGCCGGCGCTGTGGGACCTCCTGTCGACGGCGGGGGTGCCGGTCGCGGTCACCGGATGGTGGGCCACCTGGCCGGCCGAGCGCGTCGCCGGAACCATGGTCACTGACCGGGTCGCCTACCAGCTGTTCGGCTACGCCTCGGACGAGCGCTCGTCGGAAGGGAAGACCTGGCCGCCGGAGCTGTACGAGACGATCCGGCCCCTCATCGTTCCCCCCGACCAGGTCCCCTGGAGCGAGGTCGCCGCGTTCCTGGACGGGTCCCGCAAGGATCCGAAAGCCTTCGACGCCGACGAGCGGGAGATCCTCGAGGAGTTCCGGACTCTCCTGGCGTCCTCGCACACATACCTCGGCGCCGCGCTCGCGCAGCGGCGCTCGTTACGGACGAGATTCGAGGCGGTGTACTTCGAAGGGACCGACACGGTCGGCCACCTGTTCATGCCGTACCGCCCCCCCGTGCGTCCCGGCGTGGACCCGCGCCGCTTCGAGAGTTTCCACGACATCGTCGACCGCTACTACGAGGCCGCGGACGGCATGCTGGCGAAGCTTCTCGACGGACGATCCGACTGGACGGTGATCGTGCTGTCGGATCACGGGTTCGCCTCGGATGCGACGCGGCCGCGCACGACCGACTCGCGCATCGGTCACGGGGCGGCGGCCGACTGGCACCGCCGCTTCGGGATTCTCGTGATGTCGGGTCCTGGGGTCCGGCCGGGCGTAAAGATCGACGAGGCTTCCGTCTACGACATCGCCCCCACGGTGCTCGCGCTGTTCGGTCAGCCGATTCCTACCTCGTGGCCGGGGGCGGTTCTCGGAAGTGCGCTCGAGCCGGCGCTGTTCGCCCGGTATCCGGTTCGCTACCGCGCCGACGATCCTCAGCGCGCGTCCTCGCACGAGGCGCCGGCGGGCGAGGCGGCGGACGCGGAGGCGGCCGAGCTCCGCGAGAAGCTCCAGAGCCTCGGCTACGTCGGCGCGCAGCCCGAAACGCCGATGACGACGAAGAACAACCGCGGTGTCGCGCTGCTCGCGGAGGGAAAGTACCCGGAGGCCGCCGCCGAGTTCCGCCGGGCGATCACGGAGGCTCCCGATCAGGCGGCGCTCTGGGTGAATCTCGGCATCGCGCTGCGATTCGAGGGCAAGGTGGAGGAGGCGCGCGCGCTGTTCGTGAAGGCCATGGCGCGGCCGGCGACGCTGCGCGCGGCCAGCCTGCAGCTCTCGCAGCTCGACGCCGACGCGGGGGACTTCGCCCGGGCCGCCCAGGTGCTCGAGAAGGTGCTGGAGCGCGAGCCCGACGCGGCCGACGTGCGCAACGCGCTCGGCCTGATCGAGGAGAAGGCGGGACACCGCGAGCGCGCCCGGCGCGAGTACGAGACGGCGGCCCGGCTCGACCCGAACGCCGCCGAGCCCCGGAGCAACCTGGGAAACCTCGACAAGGCCGCGGGCCGCGGCGACAGCGCGGAGCGGTGGTACCGCGAGGCGATCGCCGCAGATCCGTTCTTCATGGGGGCCTACAACAACCTGGCGCTCCTCCTCCAGGAGCGTGGGGAGGACGGCGCGGCGATCGAGCTCTACGGCCGCGCGCTCGCCAAGGCCCCGAAGAACGCCGTCGTACTGAACAACCTGGCGTCGCTCTACTTCGCCACCGGGGACCACGGCCGTGCGAAGGAGTACTGGACCAGGGCGACGTCCGCCGATCCCGACTATCCGTCGCCGTGGAACAACCTTGCCGGTCTCGCGCTCTCGGAAGGGCGCCTCGAAGATGCGGAGTCGGGGTTGAGGCGGGCTTTAGCACTCGATCCGCACTACGGGGACGCGCACATCAACCGCTCGCTTCTCCTGAGACGCCGTGGGGACATGAACGGGGCACGCGCGGAGCTGATCGAGGCGGCGTCCGACGAGCGCTCCGCGATCGCGGCGCGGATAGAGCTAGGCGTCTTCGAGCTGTCCCAGGGCCGCCCGCGATACGCCCTCGAGTCGCTCGAGGAGGCCCGCCGCAAGGGGGGAGCCAGAACCGACATCTTGAACCCCCTGGGGGAGGCCTACGCGCGTCTCGGTGACACGCCGAGAGCGGCGGAGGCATGGCGCGAGTCGCTTCGCATCGACCCGAAGCAGGACAAGCTCGCGGCGGCGATCTCTCGTCTCACCGCTGATAATAAATAGAATTAGTCGTTATTATATTGATCTACTAGGTCGGAATGAAAAGTAGCAGATAGACCCCCAGCGCGGCGTACATGATGTTCGGCGTCCAGGCGGCCAGGAAGGGGGGCAGGATCGCATCCTGTCCCAAGGCGTTGAAAATGGCCGCGGTCGCCCAGAAGACGATCGCAAGGATCAGGCCCGCGCCCACGCCGTACATCGAACCCCGCCGCCCGACCTTGAATGCGAAGGGCAGTGCGACCAGGACCGTGACCAGGGGGTTCGTCGCCGTCGCGGTCTTCACCCAGTAGTCGACCTGCAACCGGGTCGTGTCGTACCCGTTCGCGGCGAGTTGATCGATCTGCTCGGCGAGCTCGCGGCTCGAGACCTGCTCGGCAAGGTCTCCGCCGGCGGCCAGGGAGTGCTCGCTCCGGGTGAAGTTGGCGGGGAGGTCGAAAGTCGAGATCGACTCCGTCGTAAAGCGCCGGTAGTCGCCGGCCGCGCCGGGCTCCGGGAAGCTCCGGTACCACCCGCGCTCGGCTTGCCACGCGCCGTCCTTCCAGCTGGCCGCGGAGCAGAACCACTGCTCGAGGATCCGCGCCCGTGCGAGGTCGATCTGGAAGACCGAGAGGCCCTGGAAGCGAAGGTTCTGCGGATCGAACAGCTGGTAATGATACAGACGACCGTCGCTGCCGAACGTCCAGCGGCCTCCCGGAACGAGCCCGTACGTCCGGGGATTCCGGCCTTCGATCCGATCCTTCACCGCGGCCCGTTTCCGGTTGGTCTCGGGAGCGATCCTGTCCTGGACCAGGTAGAGCATGCCGCACAGCACGACCGTCAGGCCCACGATCGGCAGGCAGATCCGCCGCGCGCTCATGCCGGAGGCCTTGAGCGCCGTGATCTCGCCGCTGCGCGCGAGGAGTGTGATCGTCACCACGGCGGCGATCATCGTCGCGAACGGCAAGGTGAACACCAGCGCTCCGGGGATGAAGTAGCGGAAGTACTCGAGGATCACGATGAACGACTGCTTCCGCTCGATGACGCCGTCCAGAAGCCCGTTCAACTCGATCAGCGAGAAGATCAGGTACGTCGCGGCGAGGGTCAGGGCGAGCATCCGCAGGTACGTGCTCCCGATGTATCGGTCGAGAACTGCCGAAATCCGGAGGCTCTCCGGGGTCCCGGCAACGGCCGCGGATCGGACCCGGCGGCGGGGGAGGCGGGCGAGGACGGGTCGTATTGTAGCCATGAGGATCTCCCCCAGGCTGCGCCCCCCCGCGACCCCCCCGAACCGGGCGTAGGCGATGGCCGCCCACACCGCGATCAGAATGTTCGCCCCCCACAACCCGAGAGTGATCGGAAGGCGTCCCTCGTAGGCCTGGTTCGAGCCGACGCGGAACACCAGGTAGTAGATCAAGATCACGCCCAAGGAAACGGCGAACCCAGCGCCCTTGCCGCTGCGGGCGCGAGAGACCCCCAGCGGGAGGGCCAGGACGGCGAAAAGGAAGCTCGCGAAGGGGAGCGCGAACCGTCGATGGACTTCCCCCTGCGCCGCCCGAACCCGAAAACCGCGAAGAAACCGGTCCGGCTCCTTCGGGGCCTGCCGCAATTCCTGCCAGAGCTCTCGCGTGGGCATGTCGGTGACGGTCTTCGGAAGGCTAGTCGGATCGGCGCGCATCCACGGCGGCAGCTCGATCGGATCGGGCGAGTAGACGTCGAACTGGACGCTGCGGTAGGTCTCCGGGTCGTCGTTGCGGTAGGAGTGGGCGACGCCGTCGTGAAAGACCATCCGGAGGGCGCCGGTCGACCCGGCGGCGGGTCCGAGTGTCGCCGACTTGGCGACGATCAGCTGCTCGGTGACCCCGGACTTTCCAGACTGCGGTGGGGGAGTCTGGTACAGGACCGTCCGGTCGAGCACCCCCTTGGTACCCGGGGGGATGTCGTCGATGAAGAGGACGTACCCGGGGAGCTTGTCGAAGAAGACCCGGGGGTGCAGCTCCGTGCTGACGTTCCGGGCGGTCAGGATCTTCCCCTGCATCATCCGGAGCTCGTAGCTCGCCCAGGGCTGCGCGAACGAGTAAATCGCGAAAGAGACGAAGAACGCCAGGAGGCCGTGAATCGCCAGGGGGCGAACGAGCTGCCGGGGCCCGAGGCCGGCCGCCTGGAGGGCGGTGATCTCGCCGTCTGCCGAGAGGCGCCCAACCGCGACCATCGAGCCGAGGAGGGTGCCGATCGGGATCGCGAGGATGAGCAGGTTGGGGATCTTGAACAGGACGAGCTGGAACGTGGTTCCGAGTCCCAGATCCTTCTCGATCGCCTGGCGGGCGATGAAGAAGAAATCGTTCATCAGGAGGATCGCCGTCCAGAGGACGATCCCCAGGAGAGTCGCGGTCGCGAGCTCGGAGAGAAGGTATCGGCTCAGACGGCGCTGGCGGGACATCGAGATCGGAGTGTAGCAGCGGGCGGATAAGCCGGAACGGCCTCTCCACGGTGGAGAAAAAGCCCCGCAACTAAGGTTTAGAGCAATGTCCGATAATGTATATTATGTAAACTAATGTCTCGGAGGAAAGCGGCGGGACATCTTCTCCAAACCGTTTCGGACCGGCTGCCCTTACGAGGTCCGATCGACGCTCGGCGCCTGTCCCGCCTTCCGTGTCGCGGCGGCGCCGGCCGAGCGCCCCGAACTCTCGCTCTGCATCTCCCTAAGGAGCCTCTCGAGGATCGTCTGAAGCGCCTGGACTAGTTCTGCCTTCTCGACCTGAGGCTTCGCGAAGCTGAGGCTGAACTGGTACGACTCGTCTTCAGGCGCGAACCGGTAGACGAACCGCTTGGAGCGCCGGGGCTCACCCTCGGCCTTGTTGAACCGGCGGGCCTCCTCGCGAGTGATCCCGTCTCCGGTGATCTTGTCGACCAGGCGGTGCATCGCGTCCTCGGTCTCCTGGCGGACGATCTGGAGGAGCATCGACTTGCTTTCAATGTCGGCCTGCCGACATCGCTCCTGGACCGACTCGGGCATGCGGTTGAGGCTGAGCGCCTCGGTGATCACCGTCCGCGACTTCCCGAGCTTGCGCGCGATCTCCTCATGCGTGTACCGGAACTGATCGCACAGGCGTTGGATCGCGCCGGCCTCCTCGAAAGGCGTCAGGTCCTTCCGCTGGAGGTTCTCGATCAGGGAGATCTCCAGCATCCCTCGATTGTCGACATCGACCTCGATGCACGGGACGTGACGGAGGCCGGCCATCTTGGAGGCTTGGTAACGGCGCTCGCCGGCGATGATCACGAACCGGCCGCCCTCCATGGCCCGCACCAGCATCGGCTCGAGGATCCCCTTCTCCTTGATCGAAGCGACCATCTCGGACAGGTCGCCGAAGTGCTTGCGCGGCTGATGGGGGTTGGGCTCGATCCGATCGATGTCGATCATCCGCCCGATCGACTCCGAGCGGTTGGACGTGATTTCCTCGACGAAGTGGGCGTCGTGGCGCATGCGGCGGTCTTCGGGGAGTCCTCTGAACTTAGACACGGGAGATCACCTCCTCGGAAAGGCTGTAGTATTCGGTCGCGCCCGACGACGTCGGCGCGAACGTGAAGATGCTCTGCTTGTACGCTGGGCTCTCCTCCAGGCGCACGCTCTTCGAGATCGTCGTACGAAAGACCTTCTCTCCGAACACGTTCCGGATCTGCTTGTGGATGTCCCGGGCGAGGACTGTCCTGCGATCGTGGAGGGTGATGACGACGCCGAGGAACTCGAGGGCCGGGTTGGGTCGGGACCGGATCTTCTCGTACGTCTCAAGAAGATCGTCCGTGCCCTCGAGAGCGAAGTAAGACGACTGGATCGGTACGAGGAGGTGCGACGCCGCGACGAGCGCGTTGACCGTGAGAATACCGAGGGTCGGGGGGGTGTCGATCACCACGTACTCGTAGAGGTCCCGGATCGGGTCGAGCTTGTCCTTGAGCCGGAAATGGCTGTCGAACTCCCCTACCAGTTTGACTTCCGCTTTCGCGAGGGAGATGCGCGCACCCAGGATGTCGAGGTGCTCGCTGTTTGAGGGGCGGACGACATGCTCCGCGGTCACGTTGGGGTCGATGAGGAGCTCGTACATCGAGGCTTGAAGCTCGTCGGGGTTGATGAACGAGAGGGTGGCGTTCCCCTGAGGGTCGAGATCGATCAGGAGGGTCTTGAGTTGCTTCTGGGCCAGTGCGGCGGCGAGGTTGATTGCGGTGGTGGTCTTGCCCACTCCGCCCTTCTGGTTGGCGACCACGATGGTCATCGCGCCCATGGGCGTCTCCTGCGGAGCTTCACCCGCAGATCCCTGAGAATGCCCACACAGGGGTGACCCCATGGCATACGGCTTGCTCACCTTCAGCCGCTGTATGTTGAGGATCTGGAGTGGTGAAGCCCAAGATATGGTACCGCCTCGTGACTGGCGGAGTGTACGCACAGCCCGAGCCGCTGTCAACGGACAGAACGACAAAAAGGTCGGCGCAGGAAAGACGAAAGTAAGTCGAAATTATGGAGCGGAGGCGGGGGCCTACATCTCGTAGTGGCCCAACTCTTCCGGATCGACAGTCTCGAGCCACCGGCGCAGCCGCTCGGCCTCGTCGATCTCCCCTTCCGATTCGCGCGTCTCGGCCGAGCGCTTGAGCACCGATTCCTCGACGAAGATCGGCACTTTTGCGCGGAGGGCCAGGGCCATCGCGTCCGAGGGCCTGGAGTCGATCGCGAGATCTTTCCCGTCCCGCTCGAGGTGAATCAGGGCGAAAAACGTGTTTTCCTTCAGGTCGGTGATCTCGACGCGCCGGATCTTCGCTCGCAGCGCCTCGATCATGTTGGCGAGCAAATCGTGCGTCATCGGCCTCGGCGCGACGCTCCCTTCGAGCTGCTGGGCGATCGCGTTCGCCTCCGCGAGCCCCACGAAGATCGGCAGGAGATCCGATCCCTCCGGCGTCTTGAGGATCACGATCGGCATCCGGGACACCGGATCCCACATCAAGCCTTTGATCTTCATCTCGACGGACATGCGATTCGCTCCCGCGGCAATGATTACGCCCTTTTTTCAGGGGGTCAAGAGGCGCTCGTCCGGAGCGAGCCCCGGAGCGAGAACGCCGTCGCGTGCGTGACCAGCAGCCGCTCGATGCGGCCGGGTTCCGTATGGCCTTGGAAATTGACGATGCGCGCTTCCGGGGTCCGTCCGGTCCACTCGCCGGGATCCTTCTTGCTCGGTCCCTCGACGAGCACGTCGACCGTGCGCCCGACCCACGCGGCGGCGCGCGCGTCCTGGATCTCGCGCTGCGCGGATTGCAGCCGCGCGAGCCGCGCGAGCTTGAGACCGCCGGGGAGATCCGGCGCGAGATCGAGCGCCGCAGTTCCGGGCCGCGGCGAGTACGCGAATGAGTACAGGGTGTCGAACCCGACCGCGCGGACGAGCGACACCGTCTCCTCGAAGTCGGCGTCGGTTTCCGTCGGGAAGCCGACGATGACGTCGGTTCCGAAGCACATCTCCGGAATCATGCGGCGGATCGCGTCGATCCTCGCGAGATATCCGGCACGGTCGTACCCGCGACGCATCGCGCGCAGCACCGCATCGGAGCCGGACTGCACCGGCAGGTGCAGGTACGGGCAGAGCTTGGGGCGCGCTGCGGCCATCGCTTCGATCAGGCCGGAGGTCATCTGCGCGGGATGCGACGTCGTGAACCGGATGCGCTCGATGCCGTCGACGCCCGCCGCCGCGACGAGGAGGTCGCCGAGGCCCCGCCCGCCGGGGTCGCGGTAGGCGTTGACCGTCTGGCCGAGGAACTCGATCTCGCGGAACCCGCGCGCGGCCAGCGCGCGCACCTCGGCGAGCACGTCGTCGAACGGCCGGCACACCTCGCGTCCGCGCGTCGTCGGGACGATGCAGAAGGCGCAGCGGTGGTTGCATCCCTCGATGACGGTGACGAACGCCTTCGCGGCGCCGCCGACCTCGCGGCGGATCTGGTCGAACGGGAAGTGGATGGAGTCCTCGCGCAGCGCGACGTCGGCGGTGTGCCGGGCCGAGGAATCTCCCGAGCGCAGGCGGTTGACGAGAATCGGCAGGGAGCTCGTCGCGCGGGTCCCCACGACGATGTCGACGTACGGGGCGCGCGCGAAGATCGCCTCGGCCTCCTGCTGCGCGACGCAGCCGCAGACGCCCACGACGAGATCGGGTCGCCGCACCTTGAGCGGCCGCAGCCGGCCGAGCTCGGAGAACACCTTCTCGGCGGCCTTCTCGCGGATGGAACAGGTGTTCAGCAACACGACGTCGGCATCCTCCGCGCGGTCGACGCGGACGTAGCCGTGCGTCTCGAGCGCCCCCGACATCTTGTCCGCGTCGAGAACGTTCATCTGGCAACCCCACGTCTCGACGAAGTAGCGGCCGGTGCTCCGGCTCGCCCGCCCCGCCTCCCGAGCGCTCATGTGCGGGCGTCCGGCTCTCGAGTCGGCGCGGCCGCCGGCTCTTCGCCGTTGATCAGGTCGCGCAGCTCCTTGCCGGGCTTGAAGAACGGGATCCGCTTCGAGGGCACGTCCACCCGGTCGCCCGTCTTCGGGTTTCGCCCCTGCCGGGAGCGCCGCCTCCGGACCCTGAAGCTGCCGAATCCCCGCAGCTCGATCTTGTCGTCACTCCGCAGGGCTTCGACGATCTGCTCGAAGACCGTGTTGACCACGATCTCCGCATCCTTCTTGCTCAGCTCGGCGACCCGGATGACTTCCTCGACCAGATCGGCCTTGGTCATGATTCCCCGCCCGCGAGGACCGAACGCGCGCGCTTCGGCGTGCCCCCGGCTCGCGCCCCTCGGACTACCGCTCGTCGTCCCCGGCTTCCCGCGGCGTGCCGCGGCGGAGCACGTCTTCCCCGACGAGATCGCCGAGCGTCGCGCTCCCGTCCCCCTGCTGCGCCGCCTGGTAGGACGACAGCGAGCTGTCCTCCGGCTCGTCGGCGGCCGCCTTGATCGACAGACCGATCTTCTTCTCGACCGGGTCGATCTTGATGATCTTGACCCGGACGTCCTGGCCGACCTGGAAGTGGTCCTCGGGCTTCTCGATCCGCTCCTTCGACATTTCGGAGACGTGAACGAGACCTTCGATCCCCTCGAACAACTCGACGAACGCGCCGAACTCCGTCAGCCGAACGATCTTGCCGGTCAGGATGTCGCCGACGCCGTGGCTGCGGAAGAAATCCTCCATGACGTTCGGCTGGAGCTGCTTCATGCCGAGCGAAAGGCGCTGATTGTCGGAGTCGATCTTCAGGATGATCGCCTCGACCTCGTCCCCCTTCTTGAGGACCTCGCTCGGATGCTTGATCCGGCGGGTCCACGACATGTCGGAGATGTGGACCAGGCCGTCGACTCCCTCCTCGACCTCGACGAACGCTCCGAAGTCGGTGATGTTCCGCACGGTTCCCTTGATGACGTCGCCGACGCGGTATTTCGTGTCGATGAGGTCCCAGGGGTTCGGCTCGGTCTGCTTCAGGCCGAGCGACAGGCGCCGCCCCTCCTGGTCGATGTCGAGCACCACGCACTCGACCCAGTCGCCGGCGTTCAGGATCTTCGAGGGATGCTTCACGCGCTTGGTCCACGACATCTCGGAGACGTGGATCAGGCCCTCGACGCCCTCCTCGACCTCGACGAAGGCGCCGTAGTCGGTCAGGCTCACGACCTTCCCGCGAATCCGGGTCTGCGGGGGGTACTTCGCGGTGGCGGATTCCCACGGATCGTCCTGGAGCTGCTTGAACCCGAGGGAGACGCGCTCGCGCTCGCGGTCGAACTTGAGGACGACGACGTCCACCTCGTCGCCGATCTGGAACTTCTCGGAGGGGTGGTTGATGCGCCCCCAGGCCATGTCGGTGATGTGCAGCAGGCCGTCGATCCCGCCGAGGTCGATGAACGCGCCGTACTCGGTGAGGTTCTTCACCGTGCCGCGCAGGATCTTCCCCTCCTCGAGATCCTCGAGCGTCTTCTTCTTCTTTTCCGCATTCTCTTCCTCGAGCACGGCCTTGCGCGAGAGGACGATGTTCCCGCGGCGCTTGTTCACCTTGATGACGCGCATGCGGAACTCCTGGCCGCGGAGCGCGTCGAGGTTGCGGACCGGCCGCACGTCGACGAGCGAGCCGGGGAGGAACGCCGGCACGCCGATGTCCACCTTGAGGCCGCCCTTGATCCGGTCGATGACGCGCCCGAGCACCGGCTCTCCGGTCTCGAAGGCCCGCTCGACCTCGTCCCACACCTTCATCTTCTCGGCCTTCTCCTTCGAGAGCACGACGTACCCGTCGGAGTTCTCGGTGCGCTCGAGAAGAACCTCTATCCGGTCTCCCACCTTGACGGTGAGCTGTCCGTCGTATCCCTTCACCTCGTGAACGTCGATCACTCCCTCGGATTTGAATCCGATATCGACGATGACTTCCTTCTCGAGGATCTTGAGGACGCGGCCGCTGACGACGTCCCCTTCCTTGAGCGACTTGAAGCCGCTCTCCCACGCCTCGAGAGCCTTGCCGAAATCCTCGGCGTCCTCGATGGCGTCATGCGGGGGCATCGTTCCGGGCTCGTCTTTCGTGTCGTTGATGCTCATGGCAGGGATCGGGCCTCCTGGATCGGGCCGACGCCCCGATCCAGTGAGCGCGGTCCCGTTGGTACCCGGCGCTATTCGCGCGCGGGCTGCCGATATCGATTTTCCGACCCGGCAAAGCCGTCATCGTACGGGGCGCCCCCCGAAGTGTCAAGCGCCGCTTTTTCAGAGAATTAGAACGACGGCGCTCGAGGCGCCCGAGCCCGCGGGGACGCACCCCCCGACGCCTTCCGGAGACCATCGATCTCGCGCGCGGTGAGCGGGCGCAGGTCTCCGGCGCCGAGTGTCCCGAGGCTCACGCCGCCGTAGGCGACCCGGCGCAGGCGCTGGACCGGATGGCCCTCCGCCAGCAACATCCGCCTCACCTGGCGGTTCCGGCCCTCGGCGATGACGATCTCGAGCCACGGATTCTCGCCCCTTTTCACGATTCGCACGCGGGCGGGACCGGTCCGCTTTCCGTCGAGCGGCACCCCCCGCGCCAGGCGACGGAGCGATTCCGCGTCCGGGACTCCCCTCACCTTCGCGAGGTAGGTCTTCTCGACCCCGGAGGAGGGATGCATCAGGTCGCGCGCCACACGGCCATCGTCCGTGAGGAGCAGGAGCCCCTCGCTGTCGTAGTCGAGCCGTCCGACCGGGTAGACCCGGGTGCGCACCCCGCGGAGGAGGTCGCGGATCGTGGGGCGCCCCTCCGGATCGCTCAGGGTCGTCACCACTCCGCGGGGCTTGTGGAGGGCGAGCCAGGTCGCGTGGGCCGGCGGCGGGGGGATCCTCTTTCCGTCGACGCGGATCGCGTCGTGCTCGGGATCCACCTTCGTCCCGAGCGCCACGACGACCTCGCCGTTCACGCTCACGCGCCCCGCCCGGATCAGCCGCTCGGCCGCGCGACGCGAGGCGATCCCGGCATGGGCCAGCGCCTTCTGGAGGCGGTCGCTCACGACGAGGAGACGTCGTCCTCGGAGTCGTCGACGGCGTCCTCCTCGATCTCGTTCGCCTCGTCCGCGCCCGGATCGGCCTCGATCTGCTCGACCTCCGAGGGATCGGTGACGCGCGGGAGCGTCTGGTCGCCCAGGCCGCCCACGAACTGATCGAACTCCTCGATCGACGGAAGGTCCTCGAGGCGGTTCAAGCCGAAATGGACGAGAAACTGCTTCGTCGTGGCGTACAGGAGCGGATTGCCGACGACCTTCTTGCGCCCGATCACGCGGACGAGCTTCTTCTCGAGCAGGCTCTTGAGCGGCCCGGCGGGGTCGACGCCCCGGATCGCCTGGATCTCAGGTGCGGTGATCGGCTGACGGTAGGAGACGATGGCGAGCGTCTCGAGCCCGGCGGGGGTCAACCGCGTGCGGTTGCGCTGCCGGAAGAACAGCCGGACGACCGCGCCGACCTCGGGCCTCGTCGCGAGACGGTAGGCCCCCGCCACCTGCTCGACGACGAGCCCCCCGGTGCCCTGGGAGAGCCGGCGGCTCAAGGCCTCGATCGCGGCGAGCACGCCCTCCTCGTCGGTCCCGGAGAACGCCGCCGCGATCTCCTTCGGCTGGACCGGCTCCGCCGCCGCGAAGAGCACCGCCTCGACCGCCGCCACGAGGTCGGTCGACGGCGGGTCGTGTACCACGGGATCGCTCATGGGGTCTCTCCTTCGGGTCGGCGTTCCTCGGCCCCGCCGCCCTCTGCCGCGGTCTCCTCGCCGTAGTCTTTCCGGAGGGCGATGCGGATCTCGGACTCCCGGGCGCGCTGGAACAGCACGATCATCTGCAGGCGCGCCATCTCGAGGACGGCAAGGAACGTCGCGATGCGCTCCGTTCGGTTCGGAAGTCCCGCGAACATCTCGATGAGGTCGATCGAGACCCCCTCGGAGAGCAGGTCGGTGAGCCAGCCGATTTTGTCGGCGACCGACACGTCGTCGCGCTTGAACCGGAGACGCGCTTCCTCGCCCAGACGGTCGAGGAGCTTCTTGAACGCCGCGACCATGTCGAACAGCTCGACGGCGAGGAGCTCCTCGCCGGCGAACTCCGCCGGCACGTTCCCGTCGCGGGTCCAGATCAGGCTCCGCACGCTGTCGATCGCCTGGAGGTTCTCCGCCGCCTGCTTGTACCGCTGGAACTCGAGGAGCTGGCGCGTGAGGTCGGCGCGGGGATCCTCGCCCGCGTCTTCCCCGGCGGCCGCGGGGTCGGGGGGGAGCAACAGGCGGGACTTGATGTGGACGAGCGTCGCCGCCATCACGAGGTATTCCCCCGCGATGTCGAGATCGAGCTCGCGCATCATGTCGAGGTAGCCCTGGTACTGCTCCGCGATGGTGACGATCGGGAGGTTCGTGATGTCGACCTCGTTGATCCTGACCAGGTGGAGCAGCAGATCGAGCGGCCCCTCGAACTGCGCGAGCTGGACCCGCCACGCGTCGCGGCCGCCGGGAGCCGTGCCCTCGCCCACCGGAGCGTCCGCGCCGTTTCCCGCGAGATCGCTCATCGCCCCAGACCCATGCCGGCGCGGACGAGCCGGAGCGTTTCCCCCGCTGCCTCCCGGGCACGCGCCGCGCCGTCGTCGAGGATCCGGTCGACCCGCGCCGGGTCCTCCGCGAGCTCGGCGCGCCGAGCGCCGATGGGGGCAAGCGTGCGCGAAAGCGACTCCTTGAGGCGCGCCTTGCAGTCGCGGCAGCCGATGCCCGCAGAGCGGCACCCGGCATCGGCCCACGCGACGACCTCAGGATCGGAGAAGATCTTGTGCGTCGCGAAGACCGGGCAGACCGCCGGGTCCCCGGGAATGTGGCGGTGAGTCCGCTGGGGGTCGGTGAGCATCCCGTCCACCTTGGCGCCGACGGTCTTCGCATCGTCCGAGAGGAAGATCGCGTTCCCGTAGGACTTCGACATCTTCCGCCCGTCGGTTCCGGGGAGGCGCGCGGCGGGCGTCATGAGCGTCGCGGGCTCGGGGAAGACCTCGCCGTAGAGGTGGTTGAAGCGCCGCGCGATCTCGCGGCAGAGCTCGACGTGCGGAGCCTGGTCCTCCCCGACCGGCACCGCGTGCGGCCGGTAGGTCAGGATGTCCGCCGCCTGGAGGAGCGGGTACCCGAGGAACCCGTACGTGTTCAGGTCCTTCTCGCGGAGTTGCTCCTGCTGCTCCTTGTACGTCGGGACCCGCTCGAGCCACGGGAGCGGGACGATCATCGACAGGAGCAGATGGAGCTCGGCGTGCTCCTTCACCTCCGATTGCACGAACAGCGTGCTCCGCTCCGGGTCGATCCCCGCGGCCAGCCAGTCGAGAGCGACCTCGTGCACGAAACCCCGGATCGCGCCGGGGTCGGCGTAGTCGGTGGTGAGCGCGTGCCAGTCCACGATCGCGAAGTAGCAGTCGTGGGTCGTCGCGAGGCGAAGCCAGTTGTGGACCGCGCCGACCAGATGCCCCAGGTGGAGCGGCCCGGTGGGCCTCATGCCGGACAAGACCCGGGGGCGGCGGCTCACGGTCATCAGGTCACCGAGGATTCGTCGAATGCGGGGGCGAGCGCGACGCGCACGCTCACGATCGCGGAGGGTAACACCGCGATTTCGGCCGGTCAACGCGACGGGGACGGGGACGGTAGCGCCGGCGGGGCCGGCGGCTCCGCCGCCATTGCCTCGCGGATGCTGCGCTGGGCGGAGCTGCTGCCGCACAGATGCTTCCTGAGGTCCATCGCGATCCGGTCGATGGCCTCTCGCCGCGCGCTTTCCTGCGGATCCTCGCCGATGACGATGGGACGGCGCGAGGCCTCCTCGTGGAGGTGGTGCGCCCGGATGGCCCGCCGCCCCGCGCGCGTGGCGATCTGCGCGTCGACGTCGACCGAGAACACCGCCGTCTTGCGCAGCTCGTTCGCAGGGTCGCCGGGCTTCAAGGCGTCCCCGATCGCCTGATCGAACCGGGTCTCGTCGACGGCGTTTGCGAGCACGATCGTGAGGATGAGATCCGAGCGCGCCGACTCGACGTCGTTCCCGGCGTCGACGACGCGGTCGACGCAGCGCTCGACGAACTCGTCCTCCACCGCGCGGGCGAGGTCCTGGCGGAACGCCTCGGAGCCGGCATTGGCGCCCCACCGCGCGACGACGGCGAGGTCGTACGGAAGGCGGTTGGCGGCGGCGCCCTTCGGCGCGGCCGCGACGGGCCCGCCGGCGACGAGGGCGAGCGCTGCGAGCAGCGCGGACGCGGCGCCCGCAGTCCGGCTCATCGGCGGAAGACGAGCTTGACCGTCCCGAAGCTGACGCGGTCGCCGTCCTGGAGCGGCTGGGGCCGTCCGGTGTCGAGCTTGGCTCCGTTGACGAACGTGCCGTTCAACGCGCCGACCTCCTCGGTGAGCACGAACCCGTCGTCCGCGCGGAGCAGGCGCGCGTGGCGGCGCGAGACGCTGCGCTTCAGGTCGACCTGCGAGAGGTCGACGTCGGGCATCTGCTCGGTGACCGGATCGTACCGGCCGATCAGCGTGTCGTCTCCCTCGATGGGAAACGCGGCTTCCGAGCCCTCGACCTCGAGGCGCGCGCCGCCGCCTCCGGCGCGCGCCGCCGCCGCGCGTGGCGCCGCGGTCGCGCGCGGGGCGATCGCGGCACGGCCGTCCAGCGTCAGGGACTCGAGCCGCCGCTCGGCGTCGCGCAGCCTCAGCGAGAGCTTGCGGAGCATCCGGATGGCGATCTCGATGTTCCCCTTGATCATCTTGTCGAACGTCATGCTGTTGATCTCGATCAGCTCCGCGTCGTCGACGGCTTCGGCCGACATCGTGCGCGGCAGCCCCTCGAGGATCGACATCTCTCCGAAGAAGTCCCCCTTCTCCATCGTCCCGCTGATCCGCTTCTGCCCATCGACCATCCGGAACAGGCGTACTTTCCCCGACTGGACGATGTACATGGTCGTTCCCAGGTCCCCTTCGGTGAAGATGCGCTCGGTCGCGCCGTACCTCACCATGAAGTTCTGGAACGGATTGATGCCCATGCGGCGCCCTCTCTCCCAAGGCGAACGTCCCGGTCCGGATCTTAGGGACCGGGGCCCCGCGCGTCAATCGGCCTTTCGGTCGCCTCCCGGCCGCAGCGTGCGCTCGTAGGCGGCTTTCTCGGCCTCGAACCGGACGTCCTGATCCGGATCATCCGACGCGATCGTCCGGAGCGTCTCGTCGATCCCCGCGTCGACGAGCGGCGCGAGCGCGCGCGTGGCGGCCCGGCGCACGGCCACGTCGTCGTCGCGCCGCGCGCGTCCGGTGAGATCGCCGATCACGATCGACCGGTCCACGACCTCGCCCGGTGCCGCGCGAACGAGCACGCGTCCCAAGAGGATCGCCGCCTGCTCGCGGACCGAGGGTCTCGGGCTCTCGAGTAGCGGCGACAGCAGCGGGGTGAGCGCCGCGGTCTCCCGGCGGAACTTGACGTACAGCTCGAGCGCCGCGTCGACGAGGTGAGGGTTCGGGTCCTCGAGGAACGAGGGGAGCGTCTTCCAGATCAGGTCGTCGCTCCTGCGCTCCTGAAGATCGCCGAGACGCGCGGCCGCCTCCACGACCGCGGCGCGGCCTTCGGCGGGGACGGGGCGCGCTCCGTGCGTGCCGCGGACGAGATCGTAGATCGGGGTCGTCGGCGGGCCCTTGCGGGACGAGGGCTTGAGCAGGAGCAGGAACGTGTGGCCTCGATCGAGCTTCAGGGCCGGGATGCCGTCGTCACGGTCGCGATTCGCCGCCCTCAGGTCGACCAGCACGCTCGTTCCGGTGGGCAGGCTCCCCTTCACCGCGGTCGTCACGGTCGTCTGGACGAACTTGCCGTCGTCCGCGAGCACGTCCCCCACGATGACGAACGGGGCGGGGCCCATCCACTCGAACAGCCCGAGCTTCGCCGGCTCGGGGGGCGGCTCCGTCACCGCGCGCGCCTCGAGAGCGCCCGCCGCCCAGGCGAGCAGGACCGCAGTGCGCACGAGCGCGCTCCTTCGGATCATGCGTCCAGCATAAGACGTGCCCCGATCATGCGCCCGCAGGGAGGGAGCGATCAGTCGACGTCGTCGAGCCGGAGCCGGATCGTCAACTTGTACCGCTTGAGCGCGGCTCCGTCGCCGACCGTCACCGGAACGACGATCTCGCGCGCCTCGCCGGCGGGGACGTGAGCGATCTCGAGGCTCGGGTCGTTGAACAGCGCGTCGTCGTCGGCCACCTCGGTCAGGACGAGGTTCTCGGCCGCAGCGGGGCGCGCTGGGGCCGCGGCGACGGGCGCCGGCCGGAGGCTCTCCGAGACCGGCCTTTCGGACGGGGCGTGCACCGCGGGCGGTTCGGGCGTCCAGGTGGTCGGCTCGATCTCGGCGACCGGTGCCGATTTCGAGGGCGGGGCGCTCCTCGATTCGTCTTCGGCGAGCATGTCGGTCAGCGGCGTGGCGGCGGTCGAGAACGGATCGCCCTGTAGGTCGGCCTCGTCCTCGGGCGCGCCGAGCCAGACGCCGCCGTCCTCCGGCGGGGCCGCGCGCGGAGCCTCGGGGATGGGCGCGGACGCGGACGCGGCGGCGGGGAGAATCACCGTCGACTGGGGGGCCTCGAACTCGCCGACCTCGCCGACGAGCCCGTCGATCTCCTCGTCGCCGAACGACGGCATCGGATCGGGGGTCTTCGCCGCGGGTGCGGGCGCGGCCACAGCGGCGGGAGCGGCCGCCCGCTTGGCGCGAGCCGGCTCGGGTGCCGCGGCGACGGTCGGGGCCGGCGCGGCCGCGACCGCGACCGACCGCACCGGAGGGGGCGGCAGGGAGGGCCCCGGCGCGGGCGGGACGACGGCCGTCGGGGGCGTCCACCCCTTCTGGTGCTCGGCGGGGACGGCCTTCGGATCGTACTTCCGCGTCAGCTGGAGGAGGACGAGCTTGACGATCGCCTTGAGCGTGTCCTGGACGCCGATGCCGGTCGTCGCGACCGACTCGTAGAACGGCGCGTTGTACCTGTTGAGCGCCGCATTCAGGTCCTCGATCGAGGAGATCTTCGCGAGGTCGCGCTTGTTGAACTGGAGGACGTGCGGGATCTCGCCGAGCTTGATGCCGTGCCCCTTGAGGTTGTCCTCGAGGTTGCGGAACGACTCGATGTTCGCGCCGACCATCGTCTCCTGCGAGTCGGCGACGAACACGATCCCGTCGGCGCCCTTGAGCACCAGCTTGCGCGTCTCGTTGTAAAAGACCTGGCCGGGGACGGTGTAGAGCTGCACCCGCGTCTTCATGCCGCGGATCTCGCCGAGGTCGATCGGGAGGAAGTCGAAGAAGAGGGTTCGGTCGGTCTTCGTCGCGAGCGAGAGCATCTTGCCGCGCACCTCGCCCGGCAGATTCTCGTGAATGTACTGGAGATTCGACGTCTTGCCGCAGAGCCCCGGCCCGTAGTAAACGATCTTCGCCGTCAGCTCTCGCGTCGAGTAATTGAAGAGAACCATCGAGGACGACCCCTCCCCTGCCCGGACCGCGCGCCCCGGGCGCCGCCCGGACGGACCCGGCGAACATAATTCCCGCGCCGACCGGGGTCAAGAAAACTGATGCCCGCGGCCCCGCTTTCCCGTCAGGCCCGGTTCCCGTTGATCAGGGCCGCGACCTCCGCCCCGTAAATCGTCACCGCCACCGCCACGTAGATCCAGGCCAGGAACGCCACCGTCCCGGCGAGGGCGCCCGTCAAGAAGCCGAACGCCGGAGACTTGGCCCAGATCGCCCCGAAAAAGTGCCGGGAGGCCTCCCACAGGATCACGGCCACCACGGCGGCGCGGGCCGCGGCCGACCAGGCCACCTTGCCCCGGGGGAGCCACTTGTAGAAGAGCGCGAAGATCGCGAACGTGACCGCCAGGAGCGCGACCGAGGACACGACATGGGCCCGCGGCGAGAGGAACGCCGGCGCGCCGTTGCGCGCGCGGTACCGCTCGAGCCAGCTGGCGACGTGGCTGGCCACGAGCGTCGCGCCGAGCAGCAGGACGCCTCCCGACAATCCCGCGACCGCCTTGAGCCGCGAGAGCAGGAACCGCCGCTGCGGCGTGGTGCCGAACGCGACGTTGATGGCGATCTCGAGGGACGAGAACGCATGGAGCGCCACCCACACGAGCGTCGGAATCGCGACCGCGACGATCGCGCCGCCGCTCGCGAAGCTCTGTCCCATGTTGCGCAGATAGGGCGCGACCTCTTCGGGAAGATAAGTCGCTGCGGCCCAGAGCGCGGCCTCGGGGCCGGCCGTGCCCGGCAAGATGTATCCCAGGACGCGCCCGGTCAGGAGCAGCGCGGGCGGCAAGGACAGCAGCGAGAAGTACGCGACCGCCGCGGCGTGGTTGGCGCCGTGGTCCCTGGTGAAGTGGCTCGCGGCTCGGAGGAGCAGCCGGAGAAAGCGCGGGACCGGACCGTTCACGGGAGGTCCCGCTCGCGCCGGCTGCGGAAGGTCAGCCGGAGCGGGGCCGACCGGAACGCGAACCGGGCGCGCAGGCTGTTCTCGAGCCGCCGGCGCAGCGAGAAATGGAGGCGCCGCGGGTCGTTGCAGAAAAGGACGAACCGCGGGGGCCGGATCCCGGTCTGGGCCGCGTAGAACAGCCGGATCGAGCCTCCCTTGGCGGGAGAGCGTCGCTCGCGCTCGGCTTCCTCCTGGAACCAGCGGTTGAGGGCCGGAGTCGGGACGCGGCGGGACGCATCCGCGTACACCTCGTCGACGTGCGCCAGGAGCCGGTCGACACGCTGGCCGGACTTCGCCGAGACGTAGACGAACGGGACCTCCTTGACGAACTTCAACCGCGCGCGGATGTCGGCCTCCCAGGTCTTCGCCCGCGCCTCGCGACCCTCGACCAGGTCCCACTTGTTCACCGCGACGACCACCGGGCGCGCCGCCTCCGAAGCGTATCCGGCGATCCGGGCGTCCTGGGCCGCGATCGGCGAGGTCCCGTCGAGAACGAGGATCACCACGTCCGCGCGCTCGATCGCCTGGCGCGTGCGCATCGCCGACAGCGACTCCGCGGTCTCGTGGACGCCTCCGGGGCGCCGCAGGCCGGCCGTGTCGACGAGGACGTAGGCGCGGCCGCCGCGCTCGATGCTCGTGTCCACGGCGTCGCGCGTCGTGCCGGGGATGTCGCTGACCATCATGCGGGAGGCCCCGACCAGCCGGTTGACCAGCGACGACTTGCCGACGTTTGGGCGGCCGACGATCGCGATCTTGACCGGAGCCGTGGCATTGTCCTCCGGGTGCTCCCCCGCGTCGGGATCACCGAGGCGCACGTCGATCGCGGCGAGCAGGTCGTCGAGGCCGCGCGCGTGCTCGGCCGAGACCGGAAGCGGCTCGCCCAGCCCGAGCTCGTGCCCCTCGTGGGCGAGAGCCTCCTGCGCGTCCCCGTCCACCTTGCTCGCCACGACGAGCACCGCGGCTCCCCGCCGCCTCAGGTACGCCGCGACCTCGCGGTCGGCCGCGGTGAGGCCGCCTCGCGCGTCGAATACCAACAGAACGAGCCGGGCCTCGCCCAGCGCGGCCTCGGCCTGGAGGAGGATCTCCTTGCCGAACGGGACGTGATCGAATCTGAGCCCTCCCGTGTCGACGAGACGGAACGGCCTTCCGCCGCGATCGACGCGGCCGTAGATCCGGTCGCGCGTGAGCCCGGGCTCGTTGGTGACGAGCGCCGCCCGGCGCCCGACCAGCCGGTTGAACAGCGTGCTCTTTCCGACGTTGGGCGCGCCCACGACGGCGACGACGGGAAGCTCGACCATACCCTCGCGACACGTCCTTTCCGGAGGCGGCCGCACCCTACCACGCCGCCCCACGTGCACTCAAGGAACGAGGGCCGTAACCCTCAGCCGCTTAAGGGCTTAGAACACCCCCGCCCTTGACAGCGCCGAGCCCGCTTCCTAGACTCGCGGCTTCGGGCTCGGGAGACTTCCGGATGATCAAGGCCGACATCATCAACAAGGTGTCCGACGACGCCTCGATCACGAAGGTCAAGGCGGTCGACGCCGTCGAGGCGGTGTTCGACGCGATGAAATCCGCGATGCGCCGGGGCGAGCGGATCGAGCTGCGGGGTTTCGGCGTCTTTCAGGTCAAGCCGCGCAAGAAGGGGATCGGCCGGAACCCGCGGACGGGACGGGAGGTCCGGATCCCCCCGGGCAAGACGATCCGGTTCAAACCGGGCAAGAACCTCCGCAACCTGATCTGATCTACGGCGCGTGCTCCCTGGAGAGCACGACCTCGACCTGCGCCGCGTTGCCGTCGTCCCCGACCCGCACGGTCCGCACGTCGCTCGCGTATCCCGGACGCACGATCTCGAGCTTGTGCTCGCCGGTCGCGACCGGGATCGCGCCGTGCAGGCGGGCAAGCTCCGAGCCCATCCCGAGGAACTCGCCGTCCAGGTAGACGCTGGCGTCCTCCGGCGTGACCCGGATCCGGATCAAACCCCGCGCGACCCCTGCGTCGTGAGGCGGCGCGGCGGCTGGAGCGTTCCCGTTCCCCTCGGCCGCGACCGGCTTCTCCTCGGCATGGTGCTCGGCAGGAGCCGCGATCACGCGGTGATCGTCTCCGTTCCCGGCGGCCATCGTCTCGGTGAGGTGGTAGCTCGCGCCGGCCTGCGCCTCGATCTCGTACGTGAGGGACTTGTACCCTTCCTGCCGGAAGGTCACCGTGTGGTGCCCGGGGTCGATCTTGAGCTCGTCCCAGCGTCCGCTGAAGTCCTTGGCCGACCCGACGAGCTGCCCGTCGAGCACGACCTGGGCCTTCTTCGGATTGATGTCGGTGTACACGACCGCCGGGCCCGAGGGGTGCGGCGGCGGGCCGTCGTAGGTGTACGCCGGACCGTAGTAGCCGCCGCCGTAGTAGGGGCCGTAGTAATACGGCCAGCCCCAGGACACGCTCCAGCCGACGCCCCAGTACGGGTATCCCCAGTACGCGCCCCAGCCCCAGTAGGGGTAGTACGGGTAGTAGCCGCCCCAGTAGCCGTGCCCGCCGTAGTAGCCGTATCCGTAACGCGCGGTTCCGTTCGCGGTGCCGTGAGGAGGCACTCCGCCGCGGGTTGCCGTACCCGCCGGAGCGGCGTGACCGCCGCCGCCCCCGCCGTGAGGGACCGCGGCCCGGCTACGGCCGGCGGCGCCGACCGCCGCCGACGGGGCGAAGGAGAGGAAACAGACGACCGCTGCGCTTGCCGCGAGACCGACCATTCGGTTTCTCATCGGCCACCTCCTCGGACCGTACAGTCCACACCTCGTCCTACAGCAACATTCATACCCGCAAAAAACTCCCGGTGCCAGGGGAGTTCCCGCCCCCGGGCGTCCTCCGCCGAGTACCGGGAGCGTCCGGTGCGGCGGACACCGCAGGCTATACTCGACCGCCCGTCTCCAATTCCCGGCGAGGCCTGCGTTGGACGATCTCTCGGCACCCCAGCCCGTCTCACCGGAAGTGCTCGGCGAGGCATGGCGGCCCCCCCCGCCCACGCTCCCCCAACCCGAGACCCCCCAGCGTTGGGGGCTCCATCTCGCGCTGCTCGCGGCGACGTTCGTCACCGCCGCGCTCGCCGGAAGCTGGTTCTGGGAGGGAACCTTCACGGGCTCGTTCGCCAATCCCGAAAACTACGCCCCGGCGCGCATCGCGGCCGGGTTGCCGTATGCGTTCCTGCTCCTGACGATCCTCATGGCCCACGAGATGGGGCACTACCTCGCCTGCCGGCGCTATGGCGTTCCGGCGACGCTTCCGTTCTTCCTCCCCGGGATCCCCCTGTTCATCGGCACGTTCGGCGCGGTCATCCGAATCCGGGGGATCGTTCCGTCGCGCCGCGCCCTGTTCGACATCGCGGCGGCGGGTCCCGTTGCCGGGTTCGTCGTGGCGTTTCCGGTCCTCGTCGCCGGCGTGCTCCGGGCGGCGGAAGTACCGGCCACGGCCGACCTCCACGGCATGCAGCTTGGCTCGCCGCTGATCTCGCTCGTGTTCGAGAGGGCGTTTCACGGCGCCAATGAGATCCAGGTCAACGGCGTGTTCGGCGCGGCATGGGTGGGCTTGCTCGTGACGTCGATGAACCTCTTCCCCGTCGGACAGCTCGATGGAGGTCACGCCGTGTTCGCAATCTCGCCGAGGGCCCACCGCGTGCTCTCCTGGGCGACGATCGCCGCCGTGGCGGTGCTCGTCGCCGGACAGACGCTCGTCGAACGTGCGGTCTCGGCCTACACGCTCTGGCTCGGGATCCTCCTCTTCCTCCGCAGCCGTCACCCGCGCCTCGCCGGGGAGGGAGAGTCGCTCGGTCCGGCGCGGATCGTCATCGCCGTCCTGTTGCTCGCGATGTTCCTCCTCTGCTTCATTCCCGTTCCCCTCTCGCTGACCTAGCCTCCAGGCGTGGTCCGCCGGGACGAGCACGACGGTTCCATCGCGATCGGTGCGCATCACGCTCGCTCCCACGTGCACCGCGCGCGCGAGGGCCGCCGGACCGGGATGCCCGAACCGATTTTGCCGCCCGCACGACACCACGAACCACTGCGGGCGGACGCTCGCGAGGAACGCCTCGGTGTTGCTGCCGCTCGCCCCATGATGCGCGGCGACGAGTAAGCCGGCGGATAGCCTTGCCCCCCGGGCGAGGATCTCCGTTTCGGCGCCGGCCTCGATGTCTCCCGGAAGCAGCGCATCCGCCCCCGACGGGAAGCGCGCGCGAACCACCACGCAGCGATCGTTCATCGGGCGGCGGCGATCCGCGCGCGCCGGGTGCTCGACCTCCAGGGCGATGCCGCCGCGCGGACGCAGGTCGCCCGCGGCGACGGCCACCACCGCGGTGCCTTGCCGGACAGCGGCGGCCGCGAGCGCGCGGGAGAGCGGGTCTTGCGACGCCCCCACCCCGAGCCACAGCTCGCCGACCTCGAGCCCGTCCAGGACCGAGGTGGCTCCTCCGGCATGGTCGTCGTGATCGTGGGAGAGGATGAGCGCTTCGATCCTCCGGCACCCGCGCGCCAGGAGCGCGGGGACGACGATCCGGTCCCCGGCATCCGGCCGGCCGTGCCCCGCCGGTCCCGCGTCGAACAAGAGGCAGCGCCCGTCCCCCGATTCGAGCACCACCGCGAGCCCCTGTCCGACGTCCAGGACGGACACGCGTGCGCGACATGCCGGAGCCGGACCGACGTGGAGCGCGACGACGGCGAGTGCCAGGGCGAGTCCAGCGAGGCGCCTCGCCGGCGGCGGCCACGAGCCCGGCTGTGCCCACGCCACGACGAGGAGCGCCGCGTAGACGAGCAACAGAGCGGCGGGCGGCGCCGCGACGCGGACGTGACCGCCGGGGACGCGGGCTGCGAGGCGCGCCGTATCGACCAGCAGGTCACTGCTCGCCGAGGCGGCCGCGACGATCGCGGCACCGAGCGGCGCCACGCTTCCGAGTGCCAGGGCCGCGGCCCCGGCGGCAAGGCAGAGCGCGCACAACGCTCCCGCCGCCAGATTCGACAGCAGCGAGACCGGCGCTTCGCGGCCGAAGACCAGGGCCAGCAGCGGCGCCGTCGCGAGATACGCGCCGAGCGAGACGCCCAGGGACGCGCGCAGGAGGGACGGACCCGGAAGGTACGCCGCGGCCGGTCGGCCGAGGGCGAGAAGCCCGGCGGTCGCCAGGACGCTCAGCTCGAACCCCACGCTCCAGATCAGCGGAGGCCAGGCGGCCACCAGTGCGGCGGTCGCGAGGCCGAGGGAGGCGAGGCCGTCGACGTCGCGCCCCGCGGCTCGCCCCACGAGCACGATGCCGAGCCCGCCGCATGCGCGGAGCACCGAGGCCTGCTCCCCGACGAACAGCGCGAACGCCGGAAGGAGACACGCGCCGAGCAACGCGAGCGCGACCGGACCGACGCGCAGGCGCCTCAGGAGCGCGACGAGGGCGACGAGCGTGATGCCGGTGTGAAACCCGCTGATCGAGATCAGATGGATCAGGCCGGAATCGCGCAGCGCTTGGAGGTCGTCGTCGGCGAGGAGCCCCCGCTCGCCGAGGAGCATGGCCCCGATGAGGCCGCGCGCGCGGGGTCGGTCCGAGAACAGCCGGTCCAGGCGACGCATCGCCGCCGCGCGCGCCCCGTCGATCTCGCGCGCGGGGGACCACGCGCCGGCCGAGGACCGTGCGACCAGGCGAGAGCTCTTGACCCGGGCCAGAGCGTCGAACCCGCGCGCGGCCAGCGACCGCCGCGCTTGCTCGACCGAGACGCCCGGGGCTTCGGACGGCGGTCGCAGCCGTCCCCACGCCGTGAAGCCGTCCCCGCGCCGGAGCGCATCGATCCGGCCCGCGTCCTCCGCAGGGACGCGGATGACGACAATCTGGACGGCGAGCGGCGGGAGACCCGGCGAGACGATCCGCGCGGGGAAGACGCGCTCCCCTTGGGAGCCCGTCTCGGCAGAGGCGAGAACGATCCCCGAAACCTCCCGCTCGCCGGCGAATCCTCCGGCGACGTCCCAGGCCTGCAGGCGCGCCGTGGACGCGTGCCACGCGTGCGCCTGCACCGCGGCTCCGCACAGCGCCGCGGCCGCGGCGGCCGCGGCAACACCGCGCGACGGGCACAGGACCAGAGCAGAGGCTGCCGCGCCGGCCGCTGCAATGGCCCCCATGCGCGCGGGAACCTCCGGCGCGAAGCATGCGGCGCCCGCGACGAACGCGGCGGCCACGAGCAGCATCGGAGAGATGGAGGCGGGACGCGACATCGCGCGTTTCCGGAGGCGGGACGAGCGAACTCTACCTCAGGCCCGCGACCCACGCCATCGTTCGGGACCGCTCAAACGAGGGTCAGTCGAGGGAGCGCGCACGCGGCGCGAAGATGATCGGTCGTGGCGCGCGAGCGCGTGCGCGCCAGCTCCGGCTCGCTCATGCGCCCGCGGAACGGAGCGAGCGCGGCCTCGGCAGCCGCTTCCGCCGCCGCGCGCAGCGCGGGGTCCGCGGCGGCGAGGATCTCCGCGTCGAGGGCGATGTCGAGCTCGGCCGCGCTCACCCCGCGGTCCGCTTCCGCGAGCAGCCGGGCGAGCAGACGTCCGATCCCCGTGTCGGCCTGCTCGGCCGCGCGCCGCCTCCACGCGAGGAGAGGATCGGGCCGCAGCGCGGCGGCTACCGGGACGAGGGCGGCGCTGCGTCCGCCCGCAACCGCTTCCCAGGCCGCCTCGACCGCCGGCGAGAGCGCCGCGAGGCTGCGGGAGCCGCCGCGCCGCGACGCGCGTCGCGTCTGGTGCGCGAGCGCCTCGAGGACCAGCGCGAGCGATATCCCCCGCCGGCGCCATCCCGCCACCAGCTCGAACTCGCGCGGGGAGAGAACGACCGCGCGCCCGCGCACGCGCGACCAGGCGTCCTCGACGGCGCGCACGTAGGCTTTCTCGGTCAGGCGGCGTGCTTGAGCCACAGCACCATGTGCTCGACGCTGGGCCGGATGACGTCCCACGCGGCCCGGTAGCTCGCGATCGGGCCCAGCACCGGATCGTCGAGGTTGGGCGCTCCGGCCTCGGGAATCGGGCCGCGCTCGAACGCGCGGAGCACGAAACGGCGCCCGGGGTCTCTCGGGTACCGCGCCGCCAGCGCGTCGAGATGCTCGATGGTCATCCCGACCAGGACGTCCGAGGTGCGCACCTCGGCCGCCGAGATGCCGCGCGAGCGATGCGAGGTCAGATCGAGCCCGGCCTCCCGCGCGATCTGGATCGAAAGCGGCGCCGCCGGGCGTCCCTCGATCCCCAGCAGCCCCACCGAGCCGACGATGAGGTGCGCGAGACCCGCCCCGGCGGCGCGTACCCGCAGGTACTCGGCCGCGAGCGGCGAGCGGCAGATGTTCCCGTCGCAGACGAAGAGGACCTTCACCGGCGGTTCTTCTCCCAGATCAGCCGGAGCCCCTCGAGGGTCAGGTGCGGGTCGATCGCCGCGAGGAGCGGGAGCTCGTCGCGGAACACCTCCACCAGCCCGCCCGTGGCCACGACGGGGGCTTCCGCCGCCAGCTCCGCGCGAAGGCGGCGCACGACGCCCTCGACGAGCGCCACGTAGCCGAAGAACAGGCCCGACTGCACGCTCTCCTGGGTGGTACGGCCGATCGCCCGGGGCGGCTTTCGCAGCTCGACCCGCGTCAGCCGGGCCGCGCGCGTGAACAGCGCCTCCGCCGAGATCCCGAGGCCCGGAGCGATCACCCCGCCCAGGTACTCCCCCTTCGGACCGACGACGTCGAACGTCGTGGCGGTGCCGAAGTCGAGGACGATGACCGGCGCGCCGAAACGGTGGACGGCGGCGACGGCATTGACGATCCGGTCGGCGCCGACCTCGTGGGGGTTCTCGTACAGGATCGGCAGGCCCGTCTTGATCCCCGGACCGACGAACACCGCCGAGGTCCCGAACGTCCGCTCGAGCGTCTCGGCGAGCAGCCGGTCCCAGTCGGGAACGACCGAGGAGACGATGACGCCGCGCACGGCGGAAGGCGGGATCCCCTTCCCGGCGAACAGCGCTCCGATCGTCGCGGAGAGCTCGTCGGCGGTGGCGTCGCGCCGGGTCGCGATCCGCCAGTCGGCACGCAGCACCGTTCCCTCGAACAAACCGAGCACGGTGTGCGTGTTCCCCGTGTCGACCGCGAGCAGCATGATCAGTCCCCAAATCCCTCGATCGAGTCCCCGCCGTGCACGAGCGTGATCCCGTCCCCGGTCGCCACGCGCAAGGCGCCCGTCTCGTCGAGGCCGGCGGTCACGCCGTCCCGGCCGTCCGCGAGACGGACCCGGAGATCCCGCGCACCGGGAGCGTACCGCAGGAACTCTCCGGCGACATCGTCCCACCGTCCGACCGACAGCGCCGCGAGATCCCGGAAGACCTCCGCGGCGACCGCGGTCACGACGCCGTCGGGTGCGATTCCCCCCGGCGCTCCCTCCGCGCGCAGTGAGGTCGTGCTCCGCCCGATCCGCGCCGCGACGTCCCCGGGGAGGGGAAGAACGTTGATCCCGATGCCGACGACCAGCTCGGCGCCCCGCGGCGTGGTGCGCATCTCGGAGAGAATCCCCGCGAGCTTCCCGCGCGGCGTCCGCACGTCGTTCGGCCACTTGATCGACGCTTCGGCGGCGCCGAGCCCCCGGCAGGCCCGGCACACGCTCACGGCCGCGGCGAGCGCGTACCGTCCCGAGCGGTCGGCCGGCACGTTGGGACGCAGCAGGATCGAGAGATACGCGCCCGTCCCCACGGGGGACTCCCAGACGCGGCCGAGCCGTCCCCGGCCGGCCGTCTGCGCCCGGGCCACGACGAGGGTCCCGCCGGGGGCGCCTCCCGCCGCGAGGCTCCGGGCGTCGTCGTTGGTCGAGCCGGTCGTCGCGAGCACCACGACCCGCGCGATCCCCGGGATCGCGGCCAGGCGGTTCTCGAGGCTCGTCACGTCAACGGCTCGAGGTCCATCGCGAGGTCGGCGGCTCGCACGGAATGCGTCAGGTAGCCGAGGCTGATGGCGTCGACACCCGTGGCCGCGACGGCCCGCAGCTTGCCCGAGGCCAGGCGGCCGGACGCCTCGAGCACGATCTTCCCCTTCCCGCGGCGCACGCACTCCGAGAGCATCGGGAGATCCATGTTGTCGAGGAGCGCGCGCCCGGCGCCGGCGGCGATCGCCTCGTCGAGCTCGGCGGGCGAGCGAACCTCCGCCGTCAGCGTGTCCTTCTGGATCCCCGCGGCAAGGCACCGGCGGATCGCCTGGCCGAGCGATCCGGCCGCGCCGACATGCGTGTCCTTGACCATCGCCGCGTCGTAGAGTCCGATCCGGTGGTTCGATGCCCCACCGGCGGCGACCGCGTACTTGTCGAGCGCGCGCAGGCCGGGGGCGGTCTTGCGCGTGTCGAGCACCCGGACGCCGGTTCCCGCGACCTCATCGACGGCGGCGCGCGCGGCGGTGGCGATCCCGCTCATGCGCTGGAGGAAATTCAGCGCGGTGCGCTCGCCGGCGAGCAGGGCCCGCGCGGACCCGAGCGCCGTCGCCACGACGCGACGCGCGTCCACCCGCTCGCCGTCGCGGGCGCGCGCGTCGAAGCGCACGGCGGGATCGAGCTGACGGAAGACTTCCCGCGCGACGTCGAGCCCCGCGACCGTCATCGCCTCGCGGGCGACGAACGAGGCGCAGGCTGCAGTCCCGGCGTCGATCGCGGCGAGGCTGGTCACGTCCCCCGCCTCGCCCAGATCCTCCGCGAGCGCCGAGGCGACCGCGCGCGCGCACGTGTCGGCGTCGAGCGGGGCTGTCACCGCGCCGCCCCGCCTCCGCCGAGCGTCGCGAGCGTCGACTCGATCCGACGCTTCTTGTCGAGGAATTCCTGCTGGATCGAGCGCTCCTTCTCGACCACCGCCGCCGGCGCCCGCTCGAGGAACGACTCGTTCGCGAGCTTCCGGTTCCGGACCTCGACCTCGCGGTCGATCTTGGCCAGCTCGCGCGTGAGCCGGTCGCGCTCCGCGTCGAGGTCGAGGAGCCCCTCGAGCGGGATCGCGGCCTCGAGGGAGCGCACGACGCCGCGCGCGGCGACGAGCCCCGCGGGGAAGGCGTCCACGACCGTGACACTGCCGGCGCGGACGAGCGCCTTGACGAGGCCCGCCTGCTCGGCGACGAGCGCGCGGTCCCCGGGCGAGGCCGCGAGCAGGAGCACGTCGATGCGCTTTCCGGGATCGATCCCCGCCTCGGCGCGCAGGTTCCGGATCTTCACCACGAGCTCCTGCAGTGTCTCCATCGCGGCTTCCGCGTCGGGGTCGAAGCGCCGCTCGTCGGAGCGCGGCCAGGCCGCGGTCGACAGGGCCGTACCGTCGTGCGGGAACTTCTCCCACAGCTCCTCGGTGAGGAACGGCATGATCGGGTGGAGGAGGCGGAGCACGATGTCGACCACATCGAGGAGCACGGCCCGGGCGACGGCGGCGCGGCGGGACGCCGGACCCGCTCCGTCGCCGTCGGCCAAGATGAGGTCGGGCTTGACGAGCTCGATGTACCAGTCGCAGAACTCGTGCCACGCGAAGTGGTACAGCGTGTCGGCCGCCCGGTCGAACCGGAACTGCTCGAGGGCGCGGTCCACCTCGTCGATGACCCGATGGGCGCGGGAGAGGATCCAGCGGTCCACGAGCGTCACCTCGTCGGCGGCATAGGCCGCGCGCGCAGGCTGGTCGCCCAGGCGGAGAAGGACGAAGCGGCTCGCGTTCCAGAGCTTGTTGGCGAACGCGCGGTACCCCTCCATGCGCTCCGGCGAGAGGGGGATGTCGTTCCCGGGGGCGGCGAGCATCGCCATCGTCAGGCGCACGGCGTCGGTCCCGTACCGCTTCGCGACGTCCTCGGGGTCGATCGTGTTCCCCTTGGACTTCGACATCTTCTGGCCTTCGGCATCCCGCACGAGACCGTGGATGTAGACGGTCCGGAACGGGACGTCTCCCATGAACTTCAGGCCGAGCATCATCATCCGGGCCACCCAGAAGAACAGGATGTCGAAGCCGGTGATCAGCAGCGTGGTCGGGTAGTAGCGCGCCAGATCCGGCGTCCGGTCGGGCCAGCCGAGCGTCGAGAACGGCCAGAGCGCGGAGGAGAACCAGGTGTCCAGGACGTCCGGATCTTGCCGCAGCGCGCCTCCGCACCGTGAGCACCGCGTGAGGTCCTCCTCCGACACCTCGATCGTCCCGCAGGGATCGCAGTACCAGGCCGGGATGCGGTGCCCCCACCAGAGCTGCCGCGAGATGCACCAGTCGTGGATGTTCCGCATCCACTCGAAGTAGACCTTCGTCCACGAGTCGGGGACGATCACGGTGCGGCCGTCCTCGACCGCCCGGATCGCCTCGGCCGCCAGGGGAGCGACGCGGACGAACCACTGCATCGAGACGAGCGGCTCGACCACCGTGCCGCAGCGCTGGCAGTGGCCGACCGCGTGGTCGTGATCCTTCACCTCGACGAGCAGCCCCTGCTCCTCGAGACGCTGGACGATCCGCTTGCGTGCCTGGAAACGGTCGAGACCGGCGAACTCCCCCGCCGCGGCGGTCATCTTGCCGTGCGCGTCGAGGACCGCCAGCTCCGGCAGGCCGAGCCGGCGCCCGGCGGCGAAGTCGGCGGGATCGTGCGCCGGGGTGATCTTCACCGCTCCGGTGCCGAACTTCGGGTCGACGAAGGTGTCCGCGACGACCGGCACGGTCCGGTCGGTGAGCGGGACCCGGACCAGGCGCCCGATCGCGGCGGCATAGCGGTCGTCGCCGGGGTGCACCGCGACCCCGGTGTCCCCGAGCATCGTCTCGGGTCGCGTCGTGGCCACCTGGATCCCCCGCCCGTTCCCTTCGGCGAAGGGATAGCGGATCGTCCAGAGCTTGCCGTGGACCTCCTCGTGGACGGTCTCCAGGTCCGACAGCGCGGTCTGGCAACGCGGGCACCAGTTGACGATGTAGCGGTCCCGGTAGATCAGCCCTTCGCGGTACAGGCGGACGAACACCTCGCGGACGGCGCGGGAGAGCCCCTCGTCCATCGTGAAGCGCTCGCGCGACCAGTCGCACGAGGCGCCGAGGCCCTTGAGCTGCTCGATGATGCGCGACCCGTAGCGGGCCTTCCAGTCCCACACGCGCTCGACGAAACGCTCACGGCCGAGGGTCTGACGGTCGATCCCCTCCTTCGCGAGCGCGCGCTCGACGACTGTCTGCGTCGCGATCCCCGCGTGGTCGGTTCCCGGAAGCCACAGCACGTCGAAGCCCCGCATCCGGCGCCAGCGCGCAACGATGTCGTGGAGCGTGTAGACGAGCACGTGACCCATGTGCAGGTTTCCGGTGACGTTCGGCGGCGGGATGACCATGCAGAACGGCGGTCGCGCGGGATCGGCGCCCGCGCGGAACATCCCGTCCTCCGCGAAGCGGCGCACCCACCGGCCCTCGACGGCCTCGGGGAGGAACTCCTTCTCGATCGACATCGGCGCCTCGGGGGACCCGAAGGCACCGGGTCCCGGAACGGATCATTCTTGCCCGATTCGGATCTGCTACGGCTCGCGCTCGAGCTCGCGGAGCCGCTCGCGTACGATGACCTCGGCGAGATCGGGCACCACGTCCCACGCGATCTCGCGCAGGATCCTGTCCGACAGGCGCTCGACCACCGCGCGGGCGATCGCATCGATCTCGGCGGGGCTCAGCGCGATCGCGGGACGGGAGGAGGCTGCGGGATCCGGTGCTCCGGGAGCGGGCTCCCAAGCGGTCTCCGGAGCTGCTGCCGGCGGGCCGGGCGCGGCATCGAGCGCGGCCACGCTCCCGGGCGCGGCGAGATCCTCGAAGATCGCCTCGATGTCCGCGTCGGCCGTGGGAGCCGGCTCGGCGGGCGACGCGACAACGGGCTCCTCGGCGGGCTCGTCCACCGGTTCCTCGACTGTGTCTACGACCGGGTCTTCGACCGGCTCTTCGACCAGCACCGGCTTCGGCGCGAGCAGGTTTCCCACCCACTCGACGAGCGTCCGCGAATCGAACGGCTTCGTGAGGTGGCCGTCGGCGCCGCAGGCACGGGCCTCCTCCGGGTCGAACGCCTCGAACGTCCCCGCGAGGAGGAGCACGGGAACAGGGTGATCGGAGGACTTCACCGCACGGCAGACCGCGTAGCCGGAGGGGCCCGGCATCACCACGTCGGCGAGGACCACGTCCGGACGCACCGCGGCGAACCGGTCGATCGCCTCGCTTCCCGAGCCGACCGACTCGACCCGGATATCGGTGTCGCCGAAAGTCAGCTCGACCACCTTGCGGATCGTCAGGCTGTCGTCGGCGAGCAGGAGCGTGCGCGGCATGGTCGGCCCGCCTACCGGCCCGGCTCGAGCGACCGCGGCCTGACGTTTCGCTTCACCCACTCGATCACCTGCTCGGTGTTCGTGCCCGGCGTGAAGATCTCGAGGACGCCGGAGCGCTTGAGCCCCGCGATGTCCTCGTCCGGAACGATCCCGCCGCCGAACACCGCGATGTCGGCCGCTCCGCGCTCGCGCAGCAGCTCGATCACCCGCGGAAAGAGGTAGTTGTGCGCGCCGGAGAGGATCGAGAGCGACACGGCGTCGACGTCCTCCTGGATCGCGGTCGAGACCACCTGCTCGGGGGTCTGGTGCAATCCCGTGTAGACGACCTCGAAGCCGGCGTCGCGGAAAGCGCGCGCGATGATCTTCGCGCCGCGGTCGTGCCCGTCGAGGCCGACCTTCCCCACGAGGAGCCGCAGCCTGCGCTCCCCGCCCGGTCCGGCCGGACCCGCCGCCTGGCTCACAGGACCGAGACCTCGCGGTACGTCCCGAACACCGGGATCAGCGTCTCGCTGATCTCCTGGACCGTGCCGTAGGCGCGGACGCACTCGAGCATCGGGGGGATGAGGTTCTCCCCGGATTCCGCGGCCCGCCGCAGGGCGGCGCGACCGGCCGCAAGACGCGACGCGTCGCGTTCCGTCTTGACCTTCTCCAGGCGCCGGAGCTGCGCGCGCTCGACGTCCTCTCCGATCTTGAGGATCTCGGTCTTCGGCTCCCTTTGGAGCGCGTGGCGGTTGACGCCGACGATCGTCTTCTCCCCGCGATCGACCTGGCGCTGGTAGTGGTAGGAGGCGTCGGCGATCTCCTTCTGCGGGAACCCCCGCTCGATCGCGGCGATCATCCCTCCCAGGGCGTCGATCCGCTCGATGTAGGCGAGCGCGTCGCGCTCGACCCGGTCGGTGAGCGCCTCGACGAAGTACGAGCCGCCGAGCGGATCGATCGTGTTCGCGACGCCGGACTCCTCGGCGAGGATCTGCTGCGTCCGCAGCGCCACGGTCACGGCGTTCTCGGTCGGCAGCGCCAGCGCCTCGTCGAAGGAGTCCGTGTGCAGCGACTGCGTGCCCCCGAGGACCGCGGCGAGGGCCTGGATCGTGACCCGCGCGACGTTGTTCAGGGGCTGCTGCGCGGTGAGCGAGCATCCGGCGGTCTGCGTGTGGAAGCGCAGCATCCAGGATCGCGGATTCTTCGCCCCGAACCGGTCCCGCATCGCATGGGCCCAGATGCGCCGCGCGGCGCGCAGCTTGGCGACTTCCTCGAACAGGTCGTTGTGCGAGTTGAAGAAGAACGACAGCCGCGGCGCGAAGTCGTCGACCGCGAGTCCCGCGTCGATTCCGGCCTGCACGTAGGCCATGCCGTCCGCGAGCGTGAACGCGAGCTCCTGGACGGCCGTCGACCCGGCCTCGCGGATGTGATAGCCGGAGATGGAGATCGTGTTCCACTTCGGGACCTCGCGGCTGCAGAACGCCATGAGGTCGGTGATGATGCGCATGGACGGGCGCGGCGGGTAGATCCACTCCTTCTGCGCGATGTACTCCTTGAGGATGTCGTTCTGCAGGGTCCCCTGCAGCGAGGCGATCGGAACGCCCTGCTTCTCGGCGACCGCGAGGTACATGCAGAAGATCACCGCCGCCGGGGCGTTGATCGTCATCGACGTCGACACCCGGTCGAGCGGGATGTTCCGGAAGAGGATCTCCATGTCGGCCAGAGAGTCGACGGCCACCCCTTCCTTGCCGACCTCCCCGCGCGCGAGCGCGTCGTCGCTGTCCCGCCCCATCAGCGTCGGGAGGTCGAACGCGGTCGAAAGGCCCGTCTGGCCGTGCTCCAGCAAGTAGAGGAAGCGCGCGTTGGTGTCCTCGGCGGACCCGAACCCGGCGAACTGGCGCATCGTCCAGAGCCGGCCGCGATACATCGTCGGGTGGATGCCCCGGGTGAACGGGAACTCGCCGGGATACCCGAGCTTCGTTCCTTCGGACCAGCCCGGGCCGCGGTCCTCGCGGGAGTACAAGCGCGCGATCGGCAGGTCCGAGACGGTCGTGAAGCCGACCGGGCGCTCCGGAGTCCTGTCGACCGTGGGGCCGAGCGTGCGGGCCTCCCAGTCCTCGCGGGAACGGCTTCCCGCCGGGATCGTTTCGTCCCGCTTGCTCATGGAAGGTCTCCCGCGCGACGCCCCCGCTCGCGCCAAGTGTTACAGCGCAAGAACTTACCAGGAGCGGCGCACGGGGTCAAGGAACGCGCCGCCCGCTAGAACTCGGGATCGATCACCCCGAAGTGGCCGTCCTTCCTCCGGTAGACGACGTTCACACGGTAGGTGCTCGCATCCCGGTAGACCAGGATCTCATCCCCCGCTGCCTCGAGCTCCAGGGCGGCGTCCTCGGTCGTCAACGGCTTCAGCCGGTAACGCTCGCTGCGGAAGACCCGACGCTTCGGAGCGGATGCGGGTGCCGCGGCCGCCGGGGCTGCCTTGGGACGCGCGCGCGCGGGCGCCGCAGCGCGCGAGGGGGCCTCGGCGGCCTCTCCCTTGCGCGCGGCCCGCTTCTTGTGGCTGCGCATCTTCTCCTTGTGCTTGAGCGCCTGCCGCTCGAGCTTCGCGGCGACGTCGCCGATGGAGGCGTACAGGTCGCCGGTCTCGCGCATGCCCGACAGCAGCGCGGTGCGCGACTTGACCTGGATCTCGGCCAGGTGACGGTGCTTCTCGACCGCCAGGACGACGTGGACCTCGAGCGGCCCGTCGAGCAGCCGCTCGAGCTTGGCGAGCTTCTCCTCGGCGAACTTGCGGAGCGCGGGCGTGATCGCGACCTGCCGCCCCGTGATGTCGATGTGCATGGGACCTCCTGGACCGGATCAGACCACCCCGACTCTCCGGCTCGACGACGACGGGATCTTGAGCTCCTCCCGGTACTTGGCGACCGTGCGGCGCGCGATCTGCAGCCCCTCGCCCGTCAGAAGCTTCACGATCGCCGCGTCCGAGAGCGGATGCTTCGCGTCCTCCGCGGCGATCAGCTTCCGGATGCGCTCCTTGACCGTCAGCGAGGAGACGCTCTCGCCCCCGTGCGTCGAGGCGATGCCGCTGTGGAAGAAGAACCGCATCTCGAAGAGACCGCGGTGCGTGTGCATGTACTTGTTGTTGACGACCCGGCTGACCGTGCTCTCGTGCATCCCGATGTCGTCGGCCACGTCCTTCAGGACGAGCGGGCGTAACCGTTCGATCCCGAAATCCAGGAAGTCCCGCTGGTGCTTGACGATCGACGTGGCCACCTTGAAGATCGTGCGCTGCCGCTCCTCGAGGCTCTTGATCAGCCGGAAGGCCGAGCGCAGCTTGTTGCGGACGTAATCCTTCGCGTCGGCGGCCTCGGAGCTGCCCCGCTCGACCATCCGTCGGTAGACCGGGCTGATGCGCAAGCGCGGCAGCCCCTCCTCGTTGAGCATCACCTGGTAGTCGTCGTCGATCTTCACCACGTAGACGTCGGGGACGACGTACCGGCTGGTCTCGGCGTTGTACTTCTGCCCGGGACGCGGATCGAGGCCGCGGATGATCTCGACCTCCGCCATGAGGTCCTCGAGGTCGACCGCGAGGAGGTCGGCGAGCTCCTTGAACCGGCGGTTCTGGAGCTTGTCCATGTGGAACCGGACGATCGTCTCGGCGACGGTCCCGTCCTCGCCGAGGTGCCGCAGCTGCAGCGTCAGGCACTCCACCAGGTCGCGCGCGGCGACGCCCGACGGATCGAACCCCTGCACGAGCGCGAGCGTCCGCGCGACCTCGTCGGGCGCGTAAGCGCCCATCTGCGCGATCTCATCGAGGCTCGCGCGCAGATACCCGTCCTCGTTGAGGTTCCCGATGATCGCGAGGCCGATCTCCTTGACGCGCTCCGACGCCGCGGTCATCCCGAGCTGCCATTCGAGATGGGCCGCGAGGTCCTGCGGCTTGCTGAGCGTGTTCTCGAACGACGGAAGCTCTTCCCCGGTGTCGAGCGGGGCCCGGGGCGTGTAGTTCCCCTCGACGTCCTGGAAGTACGACTCGTAGTCGATGTCCTCGAACGGATCTGCGGCAGGCGCCTCCGCCTCCGGGGCCTCTCCGGCCTCGGCGGCCTCGGTGGCGGCCGCGGGAGCCGGCGCTTCGGGCGCCTCGGAGCTTTCCGTGCGCTCGGCGGGGGGGCCCTCGTCGAGCGCCTCTTCGAGCACCGGATTCTCCGTGAGCTCCTGCTGGATCTCCTCCACCACCTCGAGCTTGGACATCTGGAGGAGCTTGATCGCTTGCTGCAGCGAGGGCGTCATGATGAGCCGCTGGCTCATCTTCACGCTGAGCTTTTGCTCGAGACCCATCGCTTCGCCCGTTCTCCCGACCGTCTTCCCGGTCAGTCCAGCCGGAACCGCTCGCCGAGATAAACCTGCCGGACGTCTGCGTCGTCCGCCAATTCCGAAGGCGTTCCGTGCCTGAAGATTCTACCCTGGCTGATAATGTAGGCTCGGTCCACGATCTGTAAAGTCTCGCGGACGTTGTGGTCGGTGATCAGCACGCCGATCCCGCGCGTCTTGAGCCCGGTGACGATCCGCTGCAGCTCGCCGACCGCGATCGGGTCGATTCCCGCGAACGGCTCGTCGAGGAGCATGTACCGCGGCGCCATCGCCATCGCGCGCGCGATCTCGCAGCGGCGCCGCTCGCCTCCCGACAGCGCGTACCCCGGGGTCCCCGCGACGTGCGCCAGGCCGAACTCCTCGAGGAGCGTGCCCGCGCGGGTCGCCGCGGCCTCTCGATCGAGCCCTTTGAGCTCTAGAACCGCGAGGAGGTTGTCCACGACCGACAGCCGCCGGAACACCGAGGCCTCCTGCGGCAGGTACCCGATGCCCTCGCGCGCCCGCAGGTACATCGGGAACGAGGTGATGTCGCGCCCGTCGAGCAGCACGCGACCCCCGTCGGCGGGCACGAGGCCGAGGATCAGGTAGAACGAGGTCGTCTTTCCCGCCCCGTTCGGTCCGAGCAGGCCGACGACCTCGCCGGGGGCGATGCGCACCGACACCTCCGAGACGACCTTTCGCCCGCGGTACGCCTTGTTGAGAGAGTCGCCGAGCAGCCCGGCTCCGTTCGGCCGCGTCGTCGCGCTGTCCGGTTCCGCCATCCGGCTCCTCAATTCTTGGGCGTCTTGATGGTCGCGCGATCGCGCTCGCCGGATTCGACCTCGAGACCGCCCGTGTCGAGCTGGTAGCGTAACACCCGGCCCACGGTCGTTCCCGCGTCGGGGCCGCTTCCGCGAACCGTCGCGGGCCGCGTGTCGCCGAAGATGCGCACGACGCGTGCCTCGGTGTCGTAGACTGCGCGGTCGCCCTCGCCGGTCGAGGTCTTCGGAATGCCGGAAGCGCCCGGCGCGCGATACTCGAACTTCACGCCGCCTTCCGCGCGGGCTTCCTTGAGGCCCGAGCCCTCGCTCGCCATGAGCGCGGTCACGCGCGGGGCCTCGAGCCACCCTTCCGCCTGGCGCACGCGCACCGATCCGTCGTACACCGCGGTGTGCGCCGCGCCGCGGTAGACGAGCTGGTCGGAGGTGACCTGCACGTAATCGGCCTCCCCGGCCGCGCGCTCCGCCTGGCGCGGCAGGCGCGTCGTCACGTGGCCGCGCGCAGTGAGCGTGTCGCCGTCCTGCAGCATCTCCACCGTGTCGCTCGACAGCATGCGCTCGCCCTGCCATCCGCGGACGTCGCCGCCGAAGACGAGACGCTTTCCCTGCTCGAAGCTGTCGAGCGTGCTCGAGACGAAGTGCACCGCGTCGCCCGCGGAGAACATGGGCGTGGAGGCGGGCTCCTTCGAGCCGGCCGGCGGCGGCAGAAGTGTCGAGTCCACCCGCCCGGAGGCGACCAGGTGAGCGCCCTCCGGATCGCTGACGATCGAGTCCGCCGCGAGCCGGGTGCGGCCGTTGGCCAGGTGCGCGCGCTGCTCGCCGTCGGCGCGAAGGGTCACGGTCCCGCTGCCCCCCTCGGGCGCCGCGAACTCGATCGTGGCGGCGTCCCCCCAGGACGTCACCGCGTTGAAGCGGGGCCGGCCCGTCGCGCGGCCGTCGTGCAAGTTGCCGTGCGCGTCGATCGTCGCGGTCAGCGCGTCGCAGAACAGCCGCCCGGGGCCGTCGCGCAGCTCGCCCGTGGCGACCACGTTTCCGGACGCGTCGAGAGCGAACCCCGCGCCCCCGGCTTTCGCGGCCGCGTGGATCGCGTCCCCCGCGAGCGTCCCTCTTGCGTGATCCACCCGCGCGACTCCCATGAGGTCGAGCGAGGTGATCGTCCCCGCCACGTCCCACGCCGCGCGGACCTCCTGCGCGGCGAACGCCCCGGTGCCGCCGGCGATCGATTGGGCGTGCCCCGTGACGTTCGGCCCCGCTTCGAGGCTCTCGAGCTTTCCCGAAGCACCGCGCGTGAGCACGGCGCGCTCCGCCGCGAAGTCCATCCCGGCCTGGCGGGCGCGGACCGCGCCCTCGAGCGTGGCCGTGTTCGACGCCGACGCGACGAGCGTCCGGTTCGCCTCGACGTGCTCCCCTCCCACGCCGTCGAAGACGAGCGTGAGGATCTCGGTCGGCTCGCCCTTCAGGCTGTAGACGATCGCCGACGCGCGGCCGTTCCCGCGCTCGCCGGACATCGTCACGCCGCCGAGCGACCGGACGACCCCGGCGACCTGGTCCACCTCCACGGTCGGGATGAGCAAGGTGGCGCCGAGGTCGTTGTCGGTGACCGTGACGCCGCCCTCGAGACGCAGCACGCGCCGTCCCTGCGGACCGGAGCCCGCGCCGCGGGCGGCCGAGAGCACGAGCGGCGTCTGCTTCTCGCGATCGATCTCCACGCGCTCCACTTCCTCGACCGAAAACGCGCCGGAGTCGTCGACGCGCCCGACCTTCGCCTGAACGAACAGGCGCCGCCGCCCGCCGACGATGTCGGTGAACCGGAAGCCCTCCATTCGGGCCCCTTCCTCGGTCGAGGTGTCGGCCGGCACGAGCGAGCGGGGCGGGCGCGAGCGGACCGCGATCCAGATCGCCGCGATCAGGCCGACGAGGAGCAGCGGCAGGGCGACGCGCAGGACGGACAGGCGCCGCACGAGCCTACCGGCCGGGGAACGCCGGCTTGCGCTTCTCCAGGAAGGCGCGGGTGCCCTCGCGCATGTCCTCCGTCGCGAAGCACAGGCCGAACAGGGAGGACTCGAGCGAGAGCGCCTCCGGGAGCGCGATCTCGCCGCCCGAGAGGACCGCCTCGAGCGCCCGTGCCAGGGCGACGGGGCTCTTGCCGAGCAGCTTCGCCGCGTACGCGGCGACCTCCGTCCTGAGGCCGGCCGCCGGCACCACCCGCTCCACGAGACCGATCCGCAGCGCCTCCGCGGCGTCGATCCGGTCTCCCGTCAGGATGAGGTCCAGCGCCTTCCCGCGCCCGACGAGGCGTTGCAGGCGCTGGGTCCCCCCCGCGCCCGGGATCAGGCCCAGGTTGACCTCGGGCTGCCCGAAGCTCGCGCCGTCGGAGGCGATCCGGACGTGGCAGGCGAGAGCCAGCTCGCACCCCCCGCCGAGGGCGAAGCCGTTCACCGCCGCGATCACCGGCTTGGGCGACGATTCGAGCCGGCCGAGCTCGGCGGCGAGCGTCCTCGAGAACTCCTGCGCTGCGCGCGCGTCGAGACCGGCCATCTCCACGATGTCGGCTCCGGCGACGAACGCCTTGTCGCCGGCGCCGGAGACGACCAGCACGCCGACCCCGGGATCCGCGATCGCGCGCGCCGCGGCGGCGCCGATCTCGATCACGGTCGCCCGGTTCAGGGCGTTTAGCTTGTCCGAACGGTCGACGAGGATCCACGCGACCCGATCGGAGACGTCGTACCGGAGGTTGGCGAAGGGCGAGTCGCTCATGGCGCTATCCTCCGGCGGATCAGAACCGGTGTCGGGCGTGAAGAACGCGGCGCCGGAAGTCCTCCGAGGCGACGGGGACCACCCGGCACATCTCGAAGATGCGGGACATCAGTGCGTCGCCGAGCCGGTCGCGCAGAGACGGAGCATCGTCGCCCGAGCCGCCGTCATCCTCACCTGTGCTGCGGTTGGTCGTCATCAGGGTCGGGAGCTTCCGGTTGTAGCGATGGGCCAGGATGTCGTGCATCACGTCCTGAGCCCAGGCGGTCGTGCGGCCGGCTCCGAGATCGTCGAGCAGCAGCACTTCGGCTTCGAGGACCGGGGCCAGGACGTCGGACTCGGTGCGGGACGAGGCCGCATCGAAGGTCGACTGCAGCTCCTTGAGCAGCTCGCGCTGCTCCGCGAACAGGATACGCGCTCCCTTCCGTTGCGCGAGCTCCCTCAGGAGCGCGGTGGCGAGGTGCGTCTTCCCCGTCCCCGGCGGCCCGACCATCAGCAGTCCGACCTCGGCATCGTGGGGCCAGCGCTCGAACCACTCCCGCGCCCAGGCGAGAGCGGGAGCCAGCGACGGCTGCCAGACCTCGAAATTGTCGAGCGAGCAGTGCTCGTAGCGCCGGGGAATCCGGGCCGAGCGGACCAGCCTCTCCCCGCGGTCCTTGAGCCCGCACGCGCACGGGGCCGCGACCGCCACGCCGGCCTCGGACGACCGGATCGCGAAGCCGGTGCCGCCGCAGATGGTACAGGTCTCGCTCATGGGAACGCTTCCGCCGGCCTCGCCGCGGTCAGTTCAGATAGCCGCGGAGCTGCTGGCATTTCTGCGAGCGGTTGAGCTTGTCGAGAGCCTGGGCCTCGATCTGCCGGATCCGCTCGCGCGAGAGGTTCATCATCTCGCCGATCTCCTTGAGCGTCTTCGGATCGGCGCCGTCGAGCCCGAATCTGAGCCGCAGGACGCGCTCCTCCTTGTCGTCGAGCTCCCCGAGGGCCTGCTCGACGTGGCGCCTCAACGAGCGACGGAGGAAGACGAAATCGGCCGCGGGGATCGTTTCCTGCTCGAGCTTGTCCGAGAGGTGGAACTCGTGCTCCTCGTCGATGACGGCCGAGAGCGAGATGTTCTCGTCCGAGATCTGGAGGAGCGCGACGACCTCCTCCACCGAGGCCTCGATTCGGGTCGCGACCTCCTGCGGCGTCGGCGCGCGCCGGAGCTCGGACCGCAGCGCCGCCTGGGCCTTCCCGATCCGGTACAGGAGGTTGGCCTGCTTCTGCGGCAGGCGGAACGCGCCGCTCTGGTCGGAGAGCGCGTGGATGATCGCCTGCCGCACCCACCAGACCGCGTACGTGATGAACTTGACGTTCTTCGAAGCGTCGTAGCGCTTGGCCGCCTCGATCAGGCCGATGTTCCCCTCGTTGATGAGGTCGAGGAACGACATCCCGCAGCCGCGATAGCGCTTCGCGTAGGAAACCACGAACCGGAGGTTCGCCTCCACGAGGCGGCGCAGGGCCTTCGCGTCCCCCTTCTGGATCTTCCGCCCGAGGACACGCTCCTCCTCCGCGGTGATCCGCGGCAGCCGCGAGATCTCCTTCAGGTACTTCTTGAGGGATTCGGAGCCACCGCCGCGTGACTCTTCGCGTTCGTCTTCCATCGACTCCCCGGGACGGGCCGGAGTATAGCAGCCCGGCGGACGGTCCTTTGGCGCCGGACTCGGAGTTACGAGCGGATCGCGACGCGGATCGGCTTCTTCTCCGCGTCGTCGCGCTTATCGAGCGTGATGGTCAGGACGCCGTTCCGGTACGCCGCATGCACCGAGGACGGATCGACGTGCGACGGGAGACGGAAGCGCCGGAGGAATTTCCCGTACGACCGCTCCACGCGGTGGAACTGCTCGCCGGGAGAACCGCGCTCCATGCGCCGCTCACCCTGCACGATGAGGTCGTCGTTCTCGAGGCGCAGGTCGATGTCGGCCTGCTCGAGCCCGGGGAGCTCGAGGCAGAAGACGATCCGCCCCCCCGTCTCGTAGACGTCGGCGACGGGAGTCCATGCGCCGACCCCGCCCTCGGCATCGAAGTTCGTCCGCGCGAGAGCGCTTTCGAAGAGCTTGTTCATCCGCTCCTGGATGCCGACGAGCTCCTTGAGCGGGTCCCACTCGTTCTGGGGCATGGCGACCTCCCGGCCGGGAGACCCCGGCCGGGAGAGTCTAGCAAGCGGGGCTCGATCCTTCAGTTCTTGGAGGTGTCGGAGTCGACCACTTCGGCGTCGATGACGTCGTCCCCCTTCGCGGGACCGTCGCCCGGGGCCCTCGTCCCCTCCCGGCCGCCCGCCGCGGCACCGGCCGCGGCCGAGGTGCTCTTGTAGACCGCCTCGCCGAAGCGCAAGCGCGCCTTGTCGAGCGACTCCGTCGCCGCCTTGATCGCGGCGCTGTCGCCGCCCTCGAGCGCCTTCTTTACGGCGTCGACGGCGGACCGGAGGGCCGCCTGGTCGGAGTCGGCCACCTTCCCGCCGTTTTCGGCGAGGCCCTTCTCGGTCTCATAGACGAGGTGGTCGGCATGATTCTTGGCGTCGACCGCGTCGCGCTGCTGGCGGTCCTCGCCGGCATGCGACTCGGCCTCCTTGACGAGGCGCTCCACGTCGTCCTTGGACAGACCCGAGCTGGCCGTGATCGCGATCTTTTGCTCCTTGCCGGTGCCGAGATCCTTCGCGGAGACGTGCACGATGCCGTTGGCGTCGATGTCGAACGCGACCTCGATCTGCGGCATGCCGCGCGGGGCCGCCGGGATCCCGTCGAGGTGGAAGCGTCCGAGGGTCTTGTTGCCGGTCGCCATCTCGCGCTCGCCCTGGAGGACGTGGACCTCGACCGAGGTCTGCCCGTCGGCGGCCGTCGAGAAGACCTCGCTCTTGCGGGTCGGGATCGTCGTGTTGCGCGGGATCAGCCGCGTGAACACGCCGCCGAGCGTCTCGATGCCGAGCGAGAGCGGGGTCACGTCAAGAAGCAGCAGGTCCTTCACGTCCCCTGCGAGCACCCCGGCCTGGACCGCGGCACCGACGGCGACGACCTCGTCCGGATTGACGCCCTTGTGGGGCTCCTTGCCGAACAACGCCTTGACCATCTCCTGGATCTTCGGGATGCGGGTCGAGCCGCCCACGAGGACGACCTCGTCGATCTCCGACGCCGAGATCCCGGCGTCGGCGATGGCCCGCTCGCACGGCGCCATCGTGCGCTTCAGGATCGCCTCCGCGAGCTGCTCGAAGCGCGCGCGGTTGAGCTTGATCTGGAGGTGCTTCGGTCCGGAGGCGTCCGCGGTGATGAACGGAAGGTTCACCTCGGTCTCGGTGACCGTCGACAGCTCGCACTTCGCCTTCTCCGCGGCCTCCTTGAGGCGCTGGAGGGCCATCTTGTCCTTCGAGAGGTCGATCCCCTGGTCCTTCTTGAACTCGGCCACGAGCCAGTTCATCAGGCACAGGTCGATGTCGTCGCCGCCGAGGTGCGTGTCGCCGTTGGTCGACTTGACTTCGACGACGCCGTCCCCCACCTCGAGGATCGAGATGTCGAACGTCCCGCCACCGAAGTCGAACACCGCGATCGTCTCGTCCTTCTTCTTGTCGAGCCCGTAGGCCAGCGCCGCCGCGGTCGGCTCGTTGACGATCCGCTCGACCTTGAGGCCCGCGATCTGGCCGGCATCCTTCGTCGCTTGCCGCTGCGCGTCGTTGAAATACGCCGGGACCGTGATCACCGCGCGCGTGACCGTCTCGCCGAGGTGGGCCTCCGCCGCCTCCTTGAGCTTGCGCAGGATCATCGCCGAGATCTCGGGGGGCGAGTACTTCTTGTCCTGGATCACGACGCGGACGTCGCCGTTGTCCGCCGCCTCCACGTGGTACGGGACCATCGAGATCTCTCCCGAGAGCTCGCCGAACTTCCGGCCCATGAATCGTTTGATCGAATACACCGTGTTGGTCGGGTTCGTGATCGCCTGCCGCTTCGCGACCTGGCCGACGAGGCGCTCTCCCTTGTCGGTCACGGCGACGACCGACGGAGTCAGACGGCTCCCCTCCGCGTTGGTGATGACGGTGGGCTTCCCGGCCTCCATGATCGCCACGACCGAGTTCGTGGTTCCCAGGTCGATACCGATGATCTTGCTCATGAACGCTCCCTGCCGCCCTCGGGGTCGGTCGATGCCCCCCGAATCAAGCGACGGTCGCGGTCTTTAGGACCGTGCGCGCCCGGTGTCAAGGCTTCGGGCGGAAAGGCGGCCGCCTAGCGCCCTTCTGCACGCGCCGGATCGAGCGTTCCGCCCTCGAGCACCATGCGCTGCGACGGCGTGAACGGGTGGCGGAGGGTGAGGTCGTCGCGAGCCGCGCCGCCCGCGCCGGTCCCCGAGATCTCGTATCCGGTCGCCTCGAGCCGGTAGGCGTACGGACGCCCCCAGGGATCGACGATGTCACCGGGGTCGAGGTAGCGCCCGGCGGCGAGGGCCGCGAGGGCGGGCGGCAAGCTGCCCCGGTCGAGGAAGTACGTCTCGAGCGCGCGATCGACCCGCGCGAGGCGGCTCCGGCTCGCATACGTCCGCAAGAGCTCGGTCTCGCTGCTGCCGGCGGCCAGACGCCACGGCGTGTACGGGTTGACCCGGAGGGTGAGGACGGACAGGGCGGCCAGCAAGAACACCCCGGCTTGGAGAGTGGCCGAGGCCCACCGCCTGCGCGTCTCGGCGTCGGCGGCGCCGGCGATCACGGTCGCGGGCCGAACCTCGTGGACCAGATGCCGGCTGAGCAGGTCGAACAGGATCCGGTGGACGTCGAACTCGCCGAGCGGGCTGGCGTCGACCATCTCCTGGACCGTGGACTCTCCGTCGACCATGTGGAGCACGTCGCGCTCCTCGGTCGTCAGGCGGATCTCCCCGGTCTCGTCCGGGGGGGCCGCATCGTCGGGCAGGAGGGCGAGGTCGAGGTCCGGATCGACGAACGAGGCGACCGGACGGTCCAGAGCCACGCCCGCGGCCGTCTTGGCGAAGACCATCGTCGCCGACTTGATCCGGCGCTCGATCATCGGCCACTCGTCGGTCATCCGGGCGCCTTCCATCAGGATCGTCTCGACGGCGAGAGGCTGGAAGTGCTCGGCGTCGTACTCCATCCGGTCCATCGGGTCGAACTGGTATCGACCGTCCCGCCACCGGAACAGCCGGTAGACGATCTGCGAGACCTGGATCCGGAGCGCGTCGACGAGGTCGTCGTCCGACAGGAAGCCCTGCCGGACGAGGATGTACCCCAACCGCTGCAGGGAGCTCTTCTGGATACGGAGCGCCTCCTGGAGCTGCGCGTCGGTGATTCGTCCGGTTCGCACGAGCACCTGGCCGAGGAGGTCCTCGAGATCCCGGTCGCGGGTCTCGGCGCCGACGACCTGCCCCTCGAGGAAGCGCACGGTGACGCGCTCGCCTCCCCCCTCCAGCATGAGGACGCCGGTCTTCCGCTGGATCCCGATCATCTGGAGGATGTCGGCGAGACCGAAGTCCCTGATCGTTCCTTCGAGCGCCATCCCTACGCTCTCCCCGGCCGGCGCGCCGTCAGTGCGGCCGCCATCCACGCCGCGATCCCGAGGGGGATTCCGACGAGCGTGGCCGCGTCGAGCCCTGAGATGGCGGGGATCGGTCCCGAGCGCAGGCTCGCGATGTGCAGGTCGAGCCCGATGAACCGCTCGAGCGGGCCGAGGATCTCGGGGGCGGCGGCCACCCACGCGAGCGTCCACGCCAGGGCCAGCGCGGCGCCGCTCCACGCCCGTCCGGACAGGAGGTGAGACCCTCCCGGGAGGAGCACGCCGGCGAGGCGCCTTCCGATCCGGCGCCAGCGCTCGTGGTGCTCGATCTCATACATCTTGCGGCTCTTGGTCTCCGGTGCGAGCCCGTCGCGGAGCACGAACAAGTGGACGCACTGGTCGCAGTACGGATGGGTGTCCCGATTCGACTTGCAGTCGGGACAGAACGGGCGCCCGCACCGCAGGCACGGCTGGGCCGCCGCGCGTCCCGAGAAGGCGAACGCGAGCACGGCACAGGTGAGCAGCGTCAGGACCGCCGCGACGTCGACCGGATGCAGGAGGCCGTCGAGGACGCCCGCGCCCGTGGTTTCCGCCGGGTCGGCGCCGAGCCAGTCCCGAGCCTGCCGTCCCTCGACGGTCGCGCGCCAGATCGAGCCGATGTCGATCGCCGCGTCGACGACCTTCGCCTCTCCTTCCGAGCGGGACCCCGAGGATAGGAGCCGGTTCGTCTCCTCGGGGTCGATCTCGCGGGCGCGCGAGAGCGACTCGGCCGCCTCCTTGAGCTTGAACGAGTCCGACTGCGCCAGGTACATGTCGTAGTGGGCCAGAACGGAGTCGGGCCGCGTCTGGAGCGCCCTCCGGTAGTGCGTCATCGCCTCGCCGTACTGACCGATCGCGAAAAAGATGTTCCCGAGGTTGATGTGCGCCTGATACGTCGAGGGCGCCTGGTCCAGAACGCGCCGGTACTCCTCGAAGGCGTCCTCGAAGTAGCGGCCGTTCTTGTAGAGCCCCGCGAGCAGGAACCGGTAGACGGGCTCGTTGGGGTGCGCATCGACGAGCGCGCGGAGCTTGACGACCCGGTCGGGATCGTACCCGCCGTTCGCGGCGTCGAGCGTGGTCCGGACCGCCGGATCGGCGGCGAGGCCGTAGAGCCCCACGGTGTACCGGTACGCCGGGGTCACTCCGGCCATGGCCAGCAGCAGCACGATCGCGAGGGCGCGCTCGGCGCTGCGCATGTAGCGGAACGTCACCGCGATCCAGTAGAAGATCAGCCAGCCCGCCCCGACCCAGACGACGAGCGGCAGGAGGAGCACTGCCCACCCCCCGGCCTGCGCCCACGCCTCGTGGTGCCGGCCGATCAGCCACTCCTCGACGTCGTGCCGGAGCGCGACCTGGTGCGCAAGGGCCATGAACAGCGCGAACAGGGCGGTCAACACCGCGAGCGCCAGCACGAGCAGGAAGGCGGCCTCGTGAAGCCACGCGGGATCGCGCGCGGCCGAAAGCGCCAGTTGCGCGGCCCGGAGCCATTCGGCCGCCGTCGGGAAGATGCCGGCTCCGAAAGCGGAGAGGACCCGGGCGCGGGCCCGGGCGATCTGGGCGCGCCCCGGGTCGAGCGATTCGGCGAGGGCGAGCGAGGCGAGGGCCTTGTCGCGGCTGCCCTCCCGCAGCCACGATTCCGATTCGAGAACGAGCGCCCCGGCGGGGACCTCGAGGCGCCGCACCCCCTCGTCGCCCACGAAGTCGTGGAGCAGCTCCGACTGCCGGATGGCGTCGGCGTCCCGCCTCTCGCGGGCGTAGACCTTGCGCTGGAACCAGAGCCCGTCGAACCGGCCGTCGAAGGCCTGCACGTCGAAGCCGCGCCGTCCCTCCGCGAGCGACCCGGGCGCCCGGCCGCTCGCGTCGTCGGCATCGGCGGCCGGACCGGACGGCTGCGCGAGGCGAATCACGCCGCGGTCGGTCGCGGGCGGGTCGGCCGCCGCCCGGACGCCGGATGCGGCGGCCAAGGCGATCGCCGCCGCGAGGACCCATCGAACGATCGGCTTCAACCCCCGGCCCCTTCCCGCGACGACCGGGGCCGAGCGTCTAGGCGCTAGCCGGCCTTTCCGGACCTCGCGACGTATCGCATGCGCAACTGATACAGGACGCTCTCCAGCAGCTGCTGCTCCTGGGGAGTGAGGTTGCCGCGGCACTTGACGCGGAGCAGATCGAGCATGTCGATCTGGATCCGCGCGCCTTCGAGGTCCAGGGCCGGCTGCCCCGTCTCCGGATGCGGGATCTCGCCGAGGTAGAGCAACGCGGGCTGCGCCATCGCGTTGATCAGCATCGTGAAATCCACGCCCTCGGGCTCATCGAGCGGCTGCCGCGTGAACTCAGGACCGGGGTCCGCCGCGGGCCGTGCACCGCGCGGGCCCGCCGTCGCGGCCGCGGGCGCCGGAGCGGGTGCGTCGGGCTCGTCCTCGACGTCGCCCCGGCGCTGGCCGTCCGGCGTGAAGTGCCGCCGATCCGTGACCTTGATGCCGGGCTTCGACTTGTCCTGTCCCTTCTCTTCCTGGACGTCTCCCTCGGCCATGCGCGCCTCCCGCGATCACGCGTGAGCAGAATGCGCGCGATGGTACCATTCGGTTTCCGACGGCCACAACGAGCCGGCCCTGGGCTTCCGGAACCGTTCCGGACGGAGGGCGGAGCCAAACGTCGGCCCCGCCCGAGGGCAAGTCAAGGAGTCCCTCGATGGACCCGAAACGCTCGTTCCGGGACCTCGTTTCGATCATGGATCGGCTGCGCGATCCCGGGGGGTGCCCCTGGGACCGTGAGCAGACCTTCTCCACCCTCCGCGGTTACCTGATCGAGGAATGCTACGAGGTCGTCGACGCGCTCGACCGCGAGGACCTCCCCGCCCTGTGCGAGGAGCTCGGCGATCTCCTGTTCCAGATCGTCTTCCTCGCGAAGCTCGCCTCGGAGCGCAGCGCCTTCACCGTCGACGACGTGGTCGAGGAGATCGCGGCCAAGATGGTCCGGCGGCACCCCCACGTCTTCGGCGACGACCAGGTCGCGGATTCGGCGGAGGTGCTCGCGCGCTGGGAGGAGATCAAGAAGAGCGAGAAGGCGGACGCGCGTGGCGCCGGGCGCGCGCCTTCGGTCCTGGACGGCGTTCCGGCCGCCCTCCCGGCGCTCGTCAAGGCGCAGAGGCTCGGCACGAAGGCCGCGCGCGTCGGGTTCGACTGGCCGGATGCCGCCGCCGTCCTCGGGAAGATCGACGAGGAGCTCGACGAGCTGCGCGCCGCCGTCGCGGCGGGCGACCCTGCGTCCACCGGGGAGGAGATCGGCGACGCGATCTTCACCGTCGTCATGCTCGCGCGGCGGCTTGGTGTCGATGCCGAGGCGGCGCTTGCGGCCACGAACGCGAAGTTCATCGCCCGGTTCGCTCGGGTCGAGGAGGAGCTCGCGCGCCGGAAGATCCCCGTCGAGACGGCGGGGCTTACGCTCCTGGACCGGCTGTGGGAAGCCGCGAAAGCGAGCCCTCCGGACCGCTGAAGCGCCCGATCCGGCGGAAGCGGCGATAACGCTGGGCGACGAGCGTTTCCGGCGGCACGCCGTCGAGCTCGGCGAGCTGGCGCTCCAGGACGTCCCCCAGGATCGCGGCCTGGCCGGCGGGGTCCACGTGAGCGCCCCCGGTCACCTCGGGGATCACCTCGTCGACGATGTCGAGCGAGAGGAGGTCGGGCGCCGTCATCTTCATCGCCCGCGCCGCGTCCCGCATGCGGCTCGCGTCCCGCCAGAGGATCGCGGCGCATCCTTCGGGGCTGATCACCGAGTAGACGGAGAACTCGAGCATGTTGACGCGGTCCCCCACTCCGATCGCCAGCGCGCCGCCCGATCCTCCTTCCCCAGTCACGGTCACGATGACGGGGGCCGCCAGGCGCGCCATCTCGCGGAGGTTGAGCGCGATCGCCTCGGCCTGTCCGCGCTCCTCGGCGCCGATCCCGGGGTAGGCGCCGGGCGTGTCGATGAACGCGAGGATTGGGCGGTGGTACTTCTCGGCGAGCTTCATCGCGCGCAAGGCCTTGCGGTACCCCTCCGGGCGGGGCATTCCGAAGTTGCGCACGATCTTCTCCTTCGTGTCGCGGCCCTTCTGGTGGCCGACGATCAGGATCGCGCGCCCGCGGAACGTGCCGAACCCCGTGACGATCGCCGCGTCGTCGGCGTACCGACGGTCGCCGTGGATCTCGAGGAATCCCTCGATGAGCGCGCGCACGTAATCGAGGGTGTAGGGCCGTCGCGCGTGCCGCGCGACCAGCGTCTTCTGCCATGGAGTCAGCGCGGAGAAGATCCGTTCGCGCGTCTCGGCGAGCGAGCGCTCGAGCGACTCGCGCTTCCGGCGCGTCGCGACGTCGTCCCCCATCCCGGACAGGGCTTCGACGCGCCGCTCGAGCTCCAGTATGGGCTCCTCGAAGCCGTCCTCGTCGATCACCCGGGTAGGGATAGTCGAGCCGCCTTCCGGATGTCAAGCGCGCGGGTGGAAATCACGGTACAGCCGCCGGAGCCTCTCGCGGTTGACGTGCGTGTAGATCTGTGTGGTCGAGATGTCGGCGTGTCCGAGAAGCGTCTGCACCACGCGAAGATCGGCCCCGTTTTCGAGCAGGTGCGTCGCGAACGAGTGCCGCACGACGTGCGGGGAGATCGGGGCGGAGATCCCGGCGCGTCGCGCGTACGCCCTCAGGTTCTTCCAGAACCCCTGTCTGGTGATCGGCCGTCCCGCGCGCCCCACGAACAGGACGTCCGCACGGGCCGCACCGGGAAGCGCCGCGCGGCCGCTCGCAAGATAGGCCTGGACCCTGGCGGCCGCCTCGGCGCCGAGGGGCACGACGCGCTCCTTGCCCCCCTTGCCGAGACACTGCAAGTATCCGGCATCGAGATGCACGTCTCCCAGGCGCAATCCCACGAGCTCGCTCACGCGAAGCCCCGTCGCGTAGAGCACCTCGAGCATCGCGGCATCGCGCGCTCCACGCGGATCCGCCCGGTCGGGGGCCGCGAGCAGCCGCTCGATGTCCGAGGCGTCGAGCACCTTCGGAAGCGTCGTCCACGCGCGAGGCGCCTCCAGGCGCGCCGCCGGGCTCTCGGCGAGGATCCCCTCGCCCGCGAGCCACGCGTAGAACCCGCGGATCGCGACGAGCCACCGCGCGACCGAGCGCGGGGATTTCCCCGCGGCGCGCATGCGGCGCAACGCCGCGAGCAAGTCGTCCGGCCGGGCGTCCGCGAGCTTGCGCCCGCGCAGGCCGCGCGCGAGCGCTTCGAGGTCGCGCCGGTAGGCCGCGAGCGAGTTCTCCGCGAGGCCGCGCTCGGCGGCGAGATGATCGAGCCAGTCCCGCGCGTGCGGATCGAAACGCTCGGGGCTCACCCGCTCCCTCCGTCGTCCCTCGCGTCGAGAAGGATCGTCACGGGCCCGTCGTTGACGAGCTCGACCTCCATCATCGCCTGGAAGGTGCCTGTCGCGACGGTCAACCCGCGCGCCGCAAGCGCCGCCGCGAACGCCTCGTAGAGGGCGCGCGCCTTGTCCGGTGCTGCCGCCGCGGAGAACGAAGGGCGGCGCCCCCGCCGCGTCGAGGCCGCGAGCGTGAACTGCGAGACAACCAGCACCGAGCCCCCAGCCTCGCCGACGCTCCGGTTCATCTTCCCGCTCTCATCCGGGAAGATCCGCAGCTCCGCGGTCTTCCCGGCGTACCACGCGACCTCGGCCTCGCCATCCGTCTGTTCGACGGCGACGAACGCCAGGAGCCCGCGGCCGATCCGGCCGACGACGCGGCCTTCGACGCGGACCTCGGCGCGCGCGACCCGCTGGAGGAGAACTTTCACTTCGTGCGGGAGGGCGAAGCCGAGGGCGAAGGCGAGGGCGAGGGCGAAGATGACGGCTGCGGCGCCATCTCGGCGGCGGTCTTGGGGAGCGGTCCGAACCGGCTCGCGTCGAGGCGAACCCAGGCTCCGGGTCGCGCGGCGGCCGCCACCCAGATCGACTCGGGCTGCCCGGCGACGGGGGGAAGCGGTCCCCAGGTCAGCCGCGCCAGGTCCGCCGAGGCGCTCCGCACGACGAGCGACCCCGACGGGGCGCCGGAGGGCGCCGTCGGGAGGAACTCCGACCCTCTCAGGTCGCGCAGACGCTCGAGGAGAGCGTCGACCTTTTCGCCGTCGGCGGCGACCGGTGCGGACGCCCCGGCGGCGACGGTCCAGGCCGTCGCGGCGGGCGCCCGCCGCAGGGTCAGAGTGGCGCCCTGTCGGTCGATGACGAGCTCGACGACGTCGGGGCTCGAGAACGACGTGAGGGTCGGGTCGCGCAGTGTCTCCCAGCGCCGCGACAGGGCGCTCGCCGCCGACTCGTCGATGAGCCCCGCGAACGGAGCGCTCCCGCCCCGCCAGGCCACGCGCTTGCCTTGGACGCCCGCCGTGGCCACGAACGCCTCGCGCGGCGCCGTACCAGGACCGGCTTCGAGCACGATGCGGATGCGGCGATCCGCCTGGACGACCTTCGGCGCCGGGGTCGACTCCAGGGCGTGGAGCTCGAGCCCGGTCAGGTCGCGGGCGAGCCGCGCGCAGACTTCCCCGGCCGCGCGGTCGGCGATGGGGGCGGCAAGACGCCAGGCGTCCTTCTCGCGCCGGACGTCGAACGATCCGCCCGGTCCCTCGAGCAGGATGCGGGTGACCGATTCGGAATCCACGGGGAACAACCGCTTCTCGCGGAGCGCTTCGGGCGGCCGGTCGACCCCGGTGTACAACGACCCGTCGGTGAGCACCACGCGGCCGGAGGGATCCTTCGCGTAGCGTTCGGTCCCCAGCGGAGACGCCCGGCCGATCACGAGCGTCCGAGGGTTCGGTTCGCCCGCGAGCGCGTACGTCACAGTGCAGGCGGGGGGCGAGAGGCCGAACGGCGAGAGATCCTGGGGGGCGTCGGCGATCGGCTTGCGCACCCGCGCCTCCTGGATCGCCGCGACGAGCGTGTGCACCGCGCGCGGGTCGGCCTCGGCCTCGAACGGCGACGAAAGCCGCCAGGAGCCGCTCGCCCGGGCCAGGGTCGCGCGGGTCTCGCCGCAGGCGATCTCGATGCGCTCCAGCTTGTCCTCCGCCAAGGGCGCGACGAGCGGGGCGTCCTCCGAGGGGGCCGCCGGCTTGGGTTTCGGCTTCAGGTACACGACGGCCGCGATCAGCGCGCCCAGAACGAGGAGGAGAGCGATGAGCCCGCGCAGGCTCACAACGACTTCCGGCGAACCCATGCGGCCAGACCCGCGATCAAGAGCGCCTCCGGGAGAAGGAGCACGCCGAAGCGGAAGAGGTTGCGCTCGTCGGCGACCGTCATGTCGAGGCGCGACGCGCGGAGGCGCTTGGCCGGGCCGACGATCAGGTCTTCGCTCCCGGTCACCCAGTGCATGGTGTTGAGCAGGAGCTCGCGGTTGAAGAACGCCTGCAGGTTGCCGTTCGCGGCCCAGTCCGCATCGCCGAAGAGGGCGACCCGGGCCTCGCGGTGCTCCGCGTCGTCTCCCTTCCCTGCGATCGGCGCGGTCGCGGTCGCGGCGACGAGGAGCGGGCCGGCCTTGTCGTCGTCGTTCTTCTCCACGCGGCCGGAGCTGAGCATCGCCCGCCATCCGGTCTCCCCCCAGGCCGTCTCGTGCGTCCGTGCCAGAGGTTGCGCGACGACGCCGGGAAGCCCGCCCTCGGTGCCGATGTGGACTGAGCGGGCCTGGGAGAGGATGATCCGCTGCTTGAATCCCTTGGTGATCGGGTGCGGCGGGAAGTCGTCGATGATCGGGTCGACCCCGAGCCGCGCGCCCAGGAAGGCGATCTCTTCCTGGTCGACGATCATGTCGTCGTCGACGCCGAGCCGGTAGTCGGTCAGCAGCGGCGCCAGCCCCGCGTCCTGCCCGGGATTGAGGAGGAGGAGCACGCGTCCGCCGCGGGCGAGGTAGGCGCGCAGCGCGTCGATCTCGTGGGGGATCAGCGGCTTCACGGGCCCCGCGAGGACGACCGCGGCGGCATCCTCCGGGATGCCGGTCTGCGTCGCGAGCAGCAACGGCTTCAGCGTGATGTTGTCCTCGGCCAGCGTTTGCGCGAACAGGCCGAAGCCGGCCGGCGTCTCCATGTCGGTGGGCTCCGGCTCGCCGTGACCGGTGATCGTGTAGACGATCTTCGATCCGGGGCGCGCCACCTTGAGGATGAGGCTCGTCAGCTCCCCCTCTCCGAAGGCGCCGGCCGCATCTCCCGACGTCTGGGCCTTCTCCTTGCCGCAGAGGGCCGCGACCACTCCGGCGCGCGTCACGCCGAACTTGTCGGCGGCCTGGGGCTCCTTCTCAGCGTCGACGAAGCGCCAGGACAGCTTCGGGGAGAGCGCGGCGTAGCGGCGCAGGATGTCCTCGAGCTCGGGTCGCGACCGGTCGCCGGGGGGAACGAACGCCGCGATCTCGACCGGCGCGCTGAGCCCGCGGAGCACGGCGCGGGTCCTCTCGCCGAGCGTGTAGACCTTCGATTCCGTCGCGTCCCAGGTCTTCGGGTACCGCGCGGCGAGGATGTTGACCGCGACCAGGATCGCAGCGAACACGACGGTTCCCGAGAGGGCCTGCGCGCGCTGGCGCGTCCCCTTGGCTGCCACCCGCTGCCGCACGTCGGCGAGGTTGAGCACGATCGAGGCGATGAGGAGGGCCCCGCCGCCGGCGACGTGAACGGCCGTCCAGAGGTCGAACACGCCGGTGAGCGCGTAGGAGACGAGCCCCATGACGAAGAGGACGAGCCCCGCCCAGAAGGCGACCCGGAGTCCGTCGCGCACGGTCTACCTCCAGCGCTGCGACGCGATCGTCGCGCGCGCGGCGAACAGGCCCCCGGCCGCCAGGGACAAGAAGTACGCCACGTCGGTCGAGCGCACGTTCCCCTTCGCGAACCCGTCGTAATGCGCCGGCAGGGACAGGGCCAGCAGCGCGTCGTGCACGAGGCCGCTCGTGGACTCCGCCGGCCAGCTCACCACGAAAAGGAGCAGGAACAGCACGAACGCGCCGACCGCGGCGACCACCTGGCTGTCGGTCAGCGTGGAGATCGCGAAGCCCAGCGCGGTGAGCGCGGCCGCCGTCAGGGCGAGGCCGATGAGGCCGGTCGCGATCGGGCCTTTCTCCGGGTCCCCGAAGTGGAGGAGCACGCCGACGAAGAACGCCGCTCCCACGACGAGCATCCCCGACACGGCGAGCAGGCCGAGGAACTTCCCGGCGACGATCTGTCCGGGGCTCACCGGAGCGGTCAGCAGCAGCTCGTCGGTCCCCTGCCGCCGCTCCTCCGCGAAGCCTCGCATCGTGAGCGCGGGGATCAGGAAGATGAACAGCACCAGGAGGTTCCCGAACAGGCCGGAGATCACCAGGTCGTTGAGGTTGATCCGGTCGAGCAGGTCGGGGTTCGACATGTACTGCGCGTAGGCGGAGTAGTTGGCGACGATCTCGATGAACTGGTGGACGACGCCGATGAACATCCAGCCGGCGAGAAAGAGGAAGAGCGTCCAGACGATCCAGGCGACCGGGGAGTAGACCTGGGCGCGCCACTCGCGCGCGATCAAGGCGGCGATCCGGCTCACGAGATCGCCTCCTGCCGCGCCTCGACGCCAGCCTCCCCCGAGGTGGCCCGGAGGAAGACCTCCTCGAGGGAGCCCGCCGCGGCGGACGGGTCGATGGGGACGTCCGCGGCGATCCGGCCGCGGTGGATGATGATCGCCCGGGCGCAGGTCTTGGCGACCTCGGGGAGGATGTGGCTCGACAGGAGCACGGTCTTGCCTCCGGCGAGACCCCGGACCAGGGTCCGGATCTCGAGGATCTGCTGGGGGTCGAGGCCCACGGTGGGCTCGTCGAGGATGACGACCTCTGGGTCGTGGACCAGCGCCTGAGCCAGGCCCACGCGCTGGCGGTACCCCTTGGAGAGGTTCCCGTTCCGCCGGTGAGCGACCGACGACAGGCCGCAGCGCTCGATCACGCCGGAAACCGCCGCCGTGCGCTTGGCGCGCGGGACGCCGCGCAGCGACGCGCAGAAGCCCAGGTATTCCCGGACCGTCGCGTCGAGGTCGAGCGGCGGGTGCTCGGGCAGGTACCCGAGCCGCCGCCGCACCTCCATCGGAGAGGATGAGACGTCGAACCCCGCGACCATCGCGGCGCCCGCATCGGGCGTCAGGTACGTGGAGAGGATGCGCAACGTCGTCGTCTTGCCCGCGCCGTTCGGTCCCAGGAATCCGACGATCGATCCGCGCTCGACGCGGAAGCTGACCTGAGACAAAGCGGCGATGTCGCCGTACCGCTTGTCGAGACTTACGACCTCGATCATCGCGTGTCACCTCACAGTGTCGCCGAACGCGCCGATTCTAGGAGGGACGATTCCGTCTCGCCAAGCGCCCCGCGAGGGCGCGTGCCTCAGGGACGCCCAGGGCCAGGGCGCCCCCGGCGGTGACCAGGGTGCCGAGGAGCACGACCGGCAGGAGCCGGAACAGCTGCGGGCCGAATCCGGGGCCGGGCAGGACGGTCGCCAGCCAGTTGTATGCGAAACGGCAGGAAACCGCGACCGCGATCGACACGACGGTCATCCGTAGGATCGTGCCGAGAACGCCGAGACCGCTGAAGGAGCCCAAACGCACCCTCGTGCCCCATCCCAGAATCGCGAGGTTTATCCAGGCGGCGAGTGATGTCGTCGTGGCAAGGGCCAGGAACGGAGGCACACCCGCACGCCGGAACACGGGGATCAACGCGAAATTCGCGGCGACTTTCGTCCCGACGGCGACGGCAGACGAGATTACGGGGATTCGCGTTTCACCGAGCGCGTAGAACGTCGGAACCTGGATCTTCGTCACCGAGTAGGCAAAGAGTCCGGCTGTGTAGCAGAGCAACGCCCCAGCGGCGGCGGCTGTGTCCGACGCCTGGAACCGCCCGCGCTGGTACAGGAGCTGAATGATCGGCACGCGCAGTGCGACTAAGCCCGCGGTCGCCGGCAACGTCAAGAGGGCCGCCGCACGGATCGCTCCAGCGAGACTCCGCCTCATCGACTCGTGGTCGCCGCGCGCGGAGTCACGTGAGGCGGTGGCCAGATTCGCCGTCGCGATCGCTACGCCGAACAAACCGATCGGAAGCTGGATGAGGCGAAAGGCCATCTGCAGCCACGAGATCGAACCGTCACCGAACTTGGACGCCAGCATGGTGTCGACGAAAATGTTGATCTGGGTCGCCGCGAGTCCGAAGACCGCGGGGAGCATGAGAGTCGCGATGCGCACGACGCCGGGGTCGCGCGGCCCCCAATCCCATCGGAAGCGGAATCCCCGCTTCCTAAGGGACGGAACCTGAACCAAGAACTGCGCGGCCCCGCCGACGATCGCCCCGATCGCGAGCGACAAGATCGGATCAAGACCGAGCGGTCGGAGCACCGGCGGAAGAACCACCATGCCCGCGATGCAGCAGACGTTGAACCAAGCCGGCGAGAGCGCCGGCAGGAAGAAGACGCGCATGGTGGTGAGCACACCCATCGCCAGCGCCGCAAGCGCCACGAAGAGCAGGAACGGCGAGAGAATCCGGGTCATTGACGCGGCCAATTCGAGCTTTTCAGGGCCGAACCCGGGAGCGTAGAGGTGCTGAATCGGCCGGGCGCCGAGGAAGAACACGATCGCAAGGCCGCCCAGCAACACGACGAGCGCCGAGATCACCCGATTGGCGAGATCCCAGGCCGCGCGATCGCCGTCCTTCTCGCGCACCGCAGTGAAGGTGGGCACGAACGCCGCGGAGAGCGCACCTTCGGCAAAAAGGTCTCGCAGGAGGTTCGGGATCCGAAAGGCGGCGAAGAAGGCGTCCGTCGCGAACGCGGCACCGAACAGGTAGGCCTGGAGCTGGTCGCGCGCCACGCCGAGCACCCGGCTCACCGCGGTGGCGACGCTGATCGAGCCGGCGCTGCGGAGCAGGGAGGGGCGGCGTTCGCTCATCGGCGCGCGCATTGTAGGGTCGAAGCCGCCGCGCCGAGGCGTTTGACGCGCGCGGGGGGCGCTTGATAACCTCGCGGCGTTGATCGGCACGGTCCCGCAGCCCCCTCGAGAAAAGGGTTCTCATCCATGGCGAGCGTCAACAAGGTCATCCTGATCGGCAATCTCGGCCGCGACCCGGAGGTTCGGTACACCCAGGGCGGAAGCGCCGTCGCCAACTTCACGATGGCGACGACCGACACCTGGCAGGACCCCTCCGGCGAGAAGAAGGAGCGGACCGAGTGGCACCGGATCGTCGTCTGGGGGAAGCAGGCGGAGATCGTCGGTGAGTACCTGAGGAAGGGGCGCCCGGTGTATGTCGAGGGCTCCCTCCAGACCCGCGAGTGGACCGACCGGGAAGGCAACAAGCGGTACACGACCGAGGTCCGCGCGCAAAGGATCCAATTCCTCGGCAGGCCGGACGACCGGGCCGCGGCGGGGCCCGCCGCCAGCCATCCCCCCGCCGAGGAGGGCGCGGAGCCCGCGGGTCCCGGCTACGCGGAGGACGACATCCCGTTCTGAGCGTCCGCGGCGTGGCCTGAGCGCCCGCCCGGGCGTATAGATGGAGCTTCTCCGGAGGTCCGCGCCCGATGCGTCCACGCCTCGTCGTCTCGATCGTCCTGCTATCGGCCGCGGCCGGCATCGCCGCCGCCCAGGGGCAGCCGTCACGGCTCACGCTCGAGGCACCCAAGGACGGTGCGTGGGTGGCTCCCAAGCCGAAATTCGTCATCCGGACAGATGCCGAGGACGTTTCGAAGCTCCGGTTCCGGATCGAGATGTCGAAGGACGGATTCAAGACGATCGACTACACCTTCGATCAGCTGAAGTCGCCGAACGGCTGGGCGTACCTCCAGATGGAGAACGAGCCGCAGGGAGCGGTGTGCTTCCCGCAGAAGAAGCTCGCCGGCGGCACCTACGATTGGCGCGCCGCCAGCTGGGATGGGTTGTCGTGGGAGCCGGGCAAGGAAGTGTTCCGTGTCCGGATCGACGATGTCGCCCCCGCGGAGGTGCGCGGCGTCCGGATGTCGCGGCAGCCGAACGGCTGCCTCCGCGTGTCGTGGGAGCCGGTGGCGACGGACATGAACGGAGACGTCGAGCGCGTCGCCCGGTACCACATCTTCCGTTACAACAAGCGCTCGTCGGTCCCCTCGATCGGTCCGTTCGAGGTCGGAACGACGACCGAGCTGCAATTCGACGACTGCCCCAAGGACCTCAAGGACCTGCCGATGCTCTTCTACCGGGTCGAGGCCGAGGACGAGGCCGGAAACGTCTTCGGCCGCCGCATCTGGTAGCGGGTCAGCGCGCGGTCGCCCCGCCGGTTTCCTTCTTCGCGGACTCGGCGAAAGGCGACTGCGGAAAGCGCGACACGAGGTCCTGGTACGCCCGCCGCGCCTCGGCCTTCTTCCCCTGACGCTCCCGCACGCCCGCGAGCGCGAACAGAGCCGCATCGGGCGGGTACGCCCCGCCCGTCGCGGCCGACATCTCGGTCAGGAGCGCCGCCGCGCGGTCGAGGTTCCCGCTCGCCGCGAGCGCGTCCGCGAGCGTGGCCTTGCCGAGTGCCGCGAGCGTCGGATTCCCCGTCTGGGAGACTCCCTCGAGCACCGGCACGGCCTCGGAGGCGCGGCCGAGGGCGATGAGCGCGCGCCCGCGATAGAGCCGCGCGACAGAGCCCACCGCCTGCCCGCCCGCCTTGCTGGCCGCGTCGTCGAAGCGCGCGAGCGCCGTGGCGTAGTCGGGGGCCGGCGTCTTTCCGGAGGCGTCGGCCTGCGGCTCGAACGCGGCGAGCCCTTCCGCCAGCGCGCGGTTCGCGTCCCGGGAGGTGCTCTCGCGCCAGGAACTCCACCCGACGATCAGGGCCACGACGGCCATCAGGCCGATCCCCGCGCCGAGCACCGTGCGCCAGTGCTTCTCGACCCACTCGCCGAGATCGAACACGGTGTCGAGGAACTCGTCCTGGGTCAGGTCCTTCTTCGTGATCTTCGTCGCCATCGTCGATCCTTCCTCACGATTCCTTGGTGCGTGGTGGGCCTGGCAGGACTTGAACCTGCGACCTTGAGTTTAGGAAACTCCTGCTCTATCCGTACTGAGCTACAGGCCCCTTTCGCCGGACCCGCCCGTCACGCGTAGTGGATCAAGCTGAACACGTTATTCGAGCCGAGGTGCGCGCGCCCGCCCAGGCCGTCGAGCTCCACCAGGAAGCCGTACCCCGCCACGGTGGCGCCCAGCCGCGCCAGCAGGCGCCCGGTCGCTGCCGCGGTCCCCCCCGTCGCGAGCACGTCGTCGATGACGAGCACGCGGTGGTCCTTCGTCGCCGCGTCCTCGTGCACCTCGAGTCGGCCCTCGCCGTACTCGAGCGCGTACCCCTCGGACGCCGTCTTCCAGGGAAGCTTCCCCGGCTTGCGCACGGGAATCAGGCCGAGACCCAGATCGAACGCGAGCGCCGCCGCGAGCATGAAGCCGCGCGCCTCGATCCCGGCGACGAGATCGATCCGGTCCCCGCGGAACCGCTCGGACAGGCGCGCGACCGCCGAATGGAACGCGTCGCCGCGGCCGAACAGGGTCGTCAAGTCGTAGAAGCGGATCCCGGGCTTGGGATAGTCGGGCACCTCGCGGATGAGCTTCTTGAGATCGGCGACGAGCATGACCGAGGCCGTCCTCGACCCGAGGAAGAAATTGGTCGGGGCGAGAGGATTTGAACCTCCGACTCCCTGGTCCCGAACCAGGTGCGCTACCAGGCTGCGCTACGCCCCGACCTCGTTACCGAACCGGCGGAGCATAGCAGCGCGGCGCCATCCATTTCAAACGGGGAGCCCGGGGCCGGCTCAACGCTCCCACCCGAACTTGCCGACGAGCGGGACGAACCGGCAGGGGCCGTGCTCCTCCCGCCGGGGTCCGCCCGGCGTGAGGACGACCCGGACGAGCGTCTGGTCCTCTCCCTCGCCCTCGTCGGGACGGCCCGCGGCGAGCGGGAGGACGAGCCGTCCCCCCGGCTCGAGCTGCTCGAGCAGGGGCGCGGGAACGTCGGGAGCGGCCGCGGTGACGACGATCGCGCGGTACGGGGCGAACTCGCTCCAGCCGTAGGTCCCGTCGAAGATCTTGAAGTGCACGTTCTCGATGCCGAGCGCACGCACGGTCTTCTGGGCGCGCTTCGACAGCGCGGCGAGACGCTCGACCGAGAACACCTGCGCGAACAGGCGGCTCAGCACCGCGGCGTGGTACCCGCTTCCGGTGCCGATTTCGAGGACGCGCGCGGCGTCGTCCGGCCCGGCGAGCTCGCACATCCGGGCGACGACCCAGGGTTGGGAGATGGTCTGCTTCTCCCCGATCGGAAGCGGGGCGTCGGTGTACGCCTTCGCGCGGAGCGCCTCCTCAACGAACGGCTCGCGTGGAACGGCCCCGATCGCTTCGAGCACCCGCGGATCGGCGATCCCGCGGGACGAAAGCTCCCGCACCATCCGGGAGCGGCGGATGCCCCCCGCATCCTTCACGGGAGCGTCAGGCCCCAGGACGACACCTGTGCCATCGCGCTGGCGTGGGTGAGATTCGCGTGGAGGGGGCTGATCGAGACGAACCCGGATGCGATCGCGGCGTGGTCGCCGTCTGGCTCCCCGTGAGGGGTGGCGTCGGCCCCGGCGATCCAGTAGTAAGGGCGGCCCGACGGGTCGAGCCTCTCGATCGCGGCCGCGCGGTAGGTTCGCGTCCCCTGCCGCGTGACCCGGACGCCGCGCGGAGTTCCCTCCGGCACGTTCACGCTGAGGAACACCCCGGCGGGGAGAGGCTCGGCGAGAACGCGCCGCGCGAGGGGGACGATCAAGGACTCGGCGACACGGTAGTCCGCGTTTCCGTCGGCGTCCCGGGCCGCCGACCAGGCGATGGCGGGGATCCCCAGCATCGCCGCCTCGAGCGCCGCCGCGACCGTTCCCGAGTAGGTGACGTCGTCGCCGATGTTGAGCCCCCGGTTGATCCCCGACAGGACGAGGTCGGGCGCCCGGCCGTCCGTCAGGTTGAAGACCCCGAGATGCACGCAATCGGTCGGCGTCCCGTCGACCTCGAACCGGTCGCCGCCGCGCGCGCGGACCCGCAGCGGCCGGCCGAGCGTGAGCGCGTGGCCGGCCCCGCTGCGCTCGCGATCGGGAGCGACCACGAACACGCGGCCGAGTAGGGCCGCCGCGCGGGAGAGAACGGCGAGGCCCGCGGTTTCGAACCCGTCGTCATTGGTGACGAGGATCCGGGGTAGGTTCTCGGTTGCGGCGCTCACGAGGCGTCAGATACTCCGCGAATCGGACGCCTTACGCAACGCCTAGGCGGACTCCGCGCGCACGGCGCCGCCCCGCGCCTCCTCCCGGCCGGGCGCCGCCCCGGCCGGAGCCGCGATCCCGTGGGGGCGCGCCAGGACCGCCTCGTAGGTGTCGTGGTAGGCGCGGTGGTTCGTCCGCATCAGGCGGTCCCAGACGTTGAAGTAGAGCCCGTAGTTACAGTGCACCTTGCTGTGATGCATGTTGTGGTGGGTCGAGGTGTTGTGCCACCCGAAGAGCCAGTGCGTGGTGAACCCCCTCCAGAAGAGCTCGTAGCCGAGGTGCCCCGCCACGTTGAGTGCCGTCATGTAGAGAAGGAAGAGGTTCACCGCGGCCATGTGGCACGGCATCACGACCACGATCAGCGGCAGGATGCCGAACGAGATCGCCGCTTCGATCGGGTGGAACGCGAACGCCGCCCAGGGCGAGGGATTGAGCGATTCGTGGTGGACCCTGTGGATGCGCCTGAAGACGGGCTTTAGGTGGAGGAACCGGTGCGTCCAGTAAAAGTAGGCGTCGTGGAGGATCACCATGAGGACGACGGAGAGCGCGAAGTACCCCCAGCCGTGGTCGGCGATCTTCGGGTAGATCCGCGTGAACCCCATCTTCCACAGGAAGTAGGAGCCGAACCCGAGCAGCGTGTACACCACGAACGTCGACAACGACCACCTCAGCTCGTTCCACAGCCGGGCGGCCGACGGGATGCGCTGCTGGATCCGGCGGTGCTGGAGGGCCTTCGCGAACAGCTTCCACCAGAAGAGGTAGCCGAGGCCCGCGATGCTCATCGAGCGCACGGCGGTCACGATCAGGATGATCACGAGTATCTTCGCGAGCGTCGCCCATCCGAACGGATCGGCGTAGACGTTGAACATGTGCCCCAGGTATTCGGACATCCGGATCCTCGGCCCCCCGCCTTGCGGCGCCCGTCGGGAAGGGACCCACGAATATACGACGATCCGAGCGGAGGGGAATACGCGGCGGCGGGGGGCCTGGCTTCGACCTAGAATTCCGCGTGCCGCTCGTATTCGCGTTGTTCTTCGTCTCGGGTGCCGCCTGCTTGATCCTCGAGACGGTGGTCCGACGCCTGGTCGGGCTCTACGCGGGCACCGAGGCGACCGCGACCTCCCTGACGCTGGCGCTCTTCCTCGGAGGCCTCGCCGCCGGGGCCGCGGCCGCGGGGCCCTGGGCCGACCGGGCCCGCCGCCCGCTCCGGCTGTACGCGCTCCTGGAAGCCGGCGCCGGCCTCACGAGCGCCGCCGCGGTCGCCCTCCTCGCCCACGGACGCGACGTCCTCCTCGCCCCCGTGCGCGCCTGCGGACCGGGGGCGCTCGGAGATCTCGTGACCGCGGGGATCGTCGCGGCGATCGTGCTTCCGCCGGCGACGCTGATGGGGGGAACGCTTCCGGCGATCGCGCGATACGCCGTCGACGAGGCATCGCGGATCGTGACGCCGGTGGCCCGGCTGTACGCGATCAATACGCTGGGAGCTGCGGTGGGCGCCGCGGTGGCGGGATTCGTGCTGTTCGAGGCCCTCGGAATCTCGGAGACGGGGTACCTCGGCGCGGCGCTCTCCCTTGCGGCCTCCGGCGCGGCGATTGCCGCCGGCCGCGGCTTGCCCGCCGCCGACCCGGCGCGCACGCGAGCGAGCGCCCCGGCCCGGGCCGGGGACGTGGCGGCTCCCGGCGTTGCCCTCGCGTGCGCCGCGTCCTGCGGGATCGCAGCGCTCGGGTACGAGGTCATCTGGACGCGCCTGCTGGCGGTGCCGCTGCGCTCGTACGCCTACTCGTTCAGCCTCATGCTCGCGCTCCTCCTGCTCGGCATCGTTGCCGGGGCTGCGCTCGCGGGCCGCCACGAGCGTGCGTCCCCGCGCGTGCTCGCCATGCTGGCGTGGGCGCAGATCCTCGGCGCGGCCTGGGTCGCCGCGAGCGTCGCCTGGCTACCCTGGGTCCTCCGGCCCGCCGCGGAGGGATCCGGGTTCGGGGCCTTCCTCTGGAACGGTCTTCTGAGGGCGACTCCGGTCGTGCTCCCGCCCACCCTCGCGTCGGGGCTCGCCTTCCCTCTCGCGATCGGCCTCTACGTCGCCGCACCGGGCCGGGCGGCCTCCGGGATCGGCCGCCTCTACGCGGCGAACACCGCCGGGGCGATCACCGGCGCGCTGGCCGCGGCGCTCCTTCTGATGCCGTCGCTCGGGGCCTCGCGCGCGCTGGCGCTGCTCGCCGCGATCGGGGCTGCGGGCGGCGCCGTCGCCGCCGCCGCGCTCCCCCGCGGGCGCGCGGCACGGGCCGCGGCGATCGCCGTGCTGGGGGCGTGCCTCCTCGCCGCCGCGGCAACGCCGACGCGTCTCGCAGCGGCGTTCTCGCGGCCGGCGCGCGACGGCGAGGACGCCTCGCAGCGCCTCTACTTCGCCGAGGGCGCGAACGACACGGTCTCGGTCGTCAGGCGCAGCTATGGCTTCAAGGACCCGGACGCGAAGAGCATGATCGTCAACGGCATCGCGATGACAGCGACGGTCAAGCCGGTCTGGAGGTACATGGCGGCGGAGGGGCACCTTCCGGCGCTCCATGCTCCCCCCGGACGCGCCCTCGTCGTGTGCGTCGGGACCGGGATCACGCTCGCCGCGGTCGCCTCCCACCGGACCGTCGACGCGGTCGACGCGATCGACCTTTCGGGGGCGGTGCTCGGCGCGCTGCCGGTGTTCCGGAGAGAGAACGAGGGGGTCGCGGAGAATCCGAAGGTGCGCCTCGCCCGCGCCGACGGGCGGCACCACCTCGCGACGACGCCGCTCCGCTATGCGCTGATCACGCTCGAGCCGCCGCCACCGGTCGTCGCCGGATCGGTCCACCTCTACACGCTGGACTTCTACGAGCTCTGCAAGCGGCGGCTCGCACCGGGCGGGGTCCTCGCGCAGTGGCTGCCGCTGCACGCGCAGAGCGAGGCGTCGGCCCGGGCCGTGGCGCGCACCTTCCTCGACGCATTTCCGCATGCCGCGCTCTGGCTCCCCTCGATCCGAGACGCCGTCCTCATCGGAAGCGAGGCGCCGCTGCACCTCGACCCGTCCCGCCTTCTGGCGGCGTACGCCGATCCCGCGACGCGCGCCAACCTCGCCGCCGCGTATCTCGAGACCCCCGAGGCCCTGCTCGGGACGTACCTGCTCGACCGGGACGGGATCGCCCGTTGGTCGGCGGGCGCCGACCGGATCACGGACGACCGGCCGTCGATGGAGTTCTTCCTGCGCTACGGGCGCACGATGTCCGACCGCGAGATCGGCGCGCTCGTCGACGTCCCGCCCGGCTCGCTGTCGGCGATGCTCGGGGACGGCGCGCCCCCCGGCTTGCTCGAGGCGGCGAGGGCGGCGCGAGCGGCGCACCGCGCGTATCTCCGCTCGGAGATCGACGCCGACGTGGCCGCGGCCCGCGCTGCGGCGATTCCCGGGAGCGGAACGCGCTTCGGCCTCTACCGGCTCGGCTGCGACGCGCCGCAGCTCGAGACCCTGCGGCGCGACACCTCCGAGGGCGAGCCGTGGCGCCGCCAGCTCGCCGCGTGCGAGCGCCTCGTTCCCGGCGCCTTGCCCTGACGAATCTCCCCGGTGCTAGCTCTCGGGGGCCGGCTCCTCCGCGAGGCTTCCCGCCTCGTCGTCGAGCATGCGATAGAGGGTCCGGCGGTCGATGTCGAGCGCGCGGGCCGCGGCCGCCTTGTTCCCGCCGTGCAGCTCGAGGACGCGCCGGGCGTAGCTCCGTCCGAAGGCGGCGAGCGTGAGCCCCGCGCGCGCCGCGGCTCCCAGCCTGTCGGCGTCCGCCTCGGTGTCCGGCGCCGGGAGGCCTGAGAGGTCCTCGGGGACGATCGTGTCGTGATCCGTCAGCGCGACCGCGCGCTCGATCGTGTTCGCCAGCTCGCGGACGTTTCCCGGCCAGTCGTGCGCGAGGAGGCGGCGGAGCGCGCCCGTGGAGATCCCGACGAGCGGACGGTTGAAGCGGGCGCACGCCCGCTCGACGAGCCGGTCGACGAGGGGGACGAGGTCCTCCCGCCGCTCGCGCAGGGGCGGCACCTCGATCCGGATCACGTTGAGCCGGTAGAACAGATCGGCGCGAAAGCGCCCCTCCCGCATCGACACCTCGAGGGGCTGGTTGGTCGCGGCGACGATGCGCGCGTGGACCTCGATCTCGTCGGTGGCGCCGACCGGGCGGATCCGCCCCGATTCGAGGACGTGCAGGAGCTTCGCCTGCGCCTCGGCCGGCAGCTCTCCGATCTCGTCGAGAAAGAGGGTGCCCCGCTCGGCCGCGGCGAACAGCCCCTTGCGGTCCTCCTTGGCGTCGGTGTAGGCGCCGCGCCGCACGCCGAACAGCTCCGCCTCGACGAGCGTCGGCGGGAGCGCCGCGGCGTTGGCGCGCACGAACGGCTGGGAGCTGCGCGGGCCGGCCTCGTGGACGATGCGGGCGAGCTCGCCCTTGCCGGTGCCGCTCTCGCCGGTGAGCAGGACCGTGGCGTCGCTGCGCGCGGCCCGGCGCGCCAGCTCGACCGCGCGCATCATCGCGGGGCTTTCCGCGACGAGCTTGGGGGCGGCCTCACCGCCGAGCCGCTCCCGGAGGCGGATGATCTCGTGCCGCATCTGGCGCGCGCGCAAGGTCCGCTCGATCGCCAGGCAGAGCACCTCGATCCGGAACGGCTTGGTCACGAAATCGGCCGCGCCGGACTGGATCGAGCTCACGGCGAGGTCGATGCTCCCGAACGCCGTGATGAGGATGACCATCTGGTCCGGCCGCCGCGCCTGGATGGCGGCCATGAGCTCGGTGCCCCGCATCCCGGGCATCTCCACGTCGGAGATGACGACGTCGAAGGCCGTCTCCTCGATCCGGCGGATCGCCTCGTCCGGCGAGGTCGCTTCCACGACGTCGTACCCCTCGCGGACGAGCTCCTCGCTGAGATAGGAGACCACCTCGGGGTCGTCGTCGAGGACGAGCAGGCGCGCGCGGGGCCGCGTCATGCCCGCGCTCCCGCGACCGGAAGATCGATCGTGACCCGCGTCCCCGCCCCCTCCGTCGATGCGACGCTCATCCCGCCTCCGTGTGCCTGGACGATGGCGCGCACGACGGGAAGGCCGAGACCGGTCCCTCCCTGTGCGGCGCGCGTGGTGAAAAACGGCTCGAACAGCCGGGCCCGGATCTCCTCGCTCATGCCGCACCCGTCGTCCTCGACGGCGAGCCGCACGGCGGCAACCCGGCCGTTCGCGGAATCGATCGCGCTCGAGGACAGGCGCAAGGTGATCCGTCCGCCTTCCGGCGTCGCGGCGAGCGCGTTCTTGAGGACGTTCAGGACGACCTGCTGGATCTGGTCGATGTCGGCGACGACCGGCGGGATCCGTCCGTCGGTGACGACCGTGAGCGCGATTCCGCGCCGCCGGGCGGAGGGCTCCACGAGGTCGAAGATCGCCCGCACCGGCACCGCCAGGTCGATCGGTGCGAACGCCGAGGGGCGGCGGCGCGAGATGTCGAGGAGCCGCTCGACGATGCGCGCGATCCGGTCGGCTTGCTCGGCGAGGATCGAGGCGTTCTTGCGGACCTCCTCCGGGCGCAGGTCGTGCGTGAGCAAGGCGCGCGCGCGGCCACTCAAGATCTGGAGGGGCGAGCCGATTTCGTGCGCCAGCCCCGCCGACAGCTGACCTATCGTCGCGAGCTTGTCGACCCGCTGGAGCCCCTGTTCGATGGCGATCCGGGTCTCGACCTCGCGGGCGATCCGCTCGTGGGCGACGCGGAGGTCCCCGGCGAGCGCGTCGAACTCCTCCGCGAGACGGCCGACCTCGTCGTTGCGCCGCGTTCCGACCCGCGCCGCGGGCTCCCCCGCGCGCAGCTTCTGCATCTCGGCGGCCATCCGGGTGAGCGGCCGCGTGACCCAGATCGTGCCGAGCAGCGCCTGCGCCCCCGTGACCGCGACGACCAGGGCCACGAGCGAGATCAGGATGGCGCGGCGGGTGTCGTGAAGGTCGCGCCGCACCTCGGCGAGGGGCTTCACCGCGACGATCGCGCCGATGTCGTGCCCGTTGTCGTCGATCAGCGGAAGGCCCAGGGTCGCCCGCCACCGGATGTCGGTGTCGATCTCGAGGATCGGGGCGCGCTGGGTCGACGCCTGTGACGCGAAGCGGTGCAGGACGTCCTCCTCCTGGCTCCCGGCCGACTGCGCGCGCAGCGCGCCCCCGGGGGCGAACACGAAGAGGTCGAGGTCCGGGGCGATCCCTTCGAGAGAGTCGAGCGCCCCCTGGATGTCCGTGAACTGCTGGTCGCGGAGCGCGTGCTCGAACGAGACCTGGCACGCATTTCCGAGCGTCCGGATCTCGCGGTCGACCGCCCCGCGGAGGTCCCGCCGCTCCTGAACCATCTGGCGCCAGCCGTGGACGCCGGCGATCAGGAGCGTGACCCCGCTGATCCCGAGGGTCAGCTTCGCCGAAACCCGCATCGTGACTCCCGATCGCCCCCCGGGAGCGGGGAAAGCATGTACCAGGTGTGGCAGAAATGCCAACGGTCCGTCCTCGTCCTCGTGCCGCCACAGCGCGGTCCGGCCCGGAATCGCGGCGTTCGCCTTCCACGGCGACGCTGCGGCAAGGCCATTGCAATCGGGATGCGCATGATGAGGAACTCGGTCTCCCGAATCGTCCTGGCGTGTGCTTCGGTGACGGCGTTGGCCGGCCGTGGGTGCACGTCCTCCCTCGGGACGAGCCGGCCCGTTGCGACCGCCGAGGCCCCTGCCGCGGCGGGAGCGGGCGTCATCCGGCTCCCGAAGGCTTCGCTCGACTACATCCGGACGGCCTCCGTCGAGGACGTCAGCGCCGCGCTCGAGCTCCGCGTTCCCGCGAGGGTGGAGTTCCGCGAGACCGCGCTTTCGCGCGTCGGCGCGCCGGTGGCGGGTCGCGTGGTCTCTCTCGCCGTGAAGGCGGGGGATCGCGTCCGTGCCGGAGATCCCCTGCTGACAATGGCCTCCCCCGAGGCTGCGGCGGCGCGGACGGCCCTGGCGGCCGCCCGCGCCGCGCTGACCGAGGCCCAGGCGGCCGCCGACCGGGAAGACCGGATGATGCAGGCCGGGGTCGGCATCGAGCGCGAGCGCGTCGAGGCCCAGGCCCGCCTCTCCGAGGCCCAGGCCGAGGTCGAGCGCGCGGAGGCCACCGCCGGCCTGATCGGCGAGGGCCACGGCGCCACTCTCGTGATGCGCTCGCCGATCGCCGGCTCGGTTCTTGGGGTGCGCGCGTCGGTCGGCTCGGCCGTCGAGCCGGGCGGCGATCCCCTGATCGAGATCGGCGATCCCAGCGCGACGTGGATCGTTGCCGATGTCCCCGCCCGCGACGTGGTCACCGTCGCGGAGGGCGACGCGGCGGAGCTCGAATTCGGTGCGTCGCCGGCGCCGCTTGCGGGGCGCGTCGTGTCGGTCGGGTCGGTGGTCTCCGACGCGCTCCGCACGGCGCCGGTGCGCGTAGTGCTCGATGCGCCCCCGCCGGGACTGCGCCCGGGGACCTTCGGCCGCGCGCGGATCAAGACCCGGGTGCGCGCGACGACGCTCCCCTCCGAGGCGGTCCTGATCCGCGGAGGAACCGAGACGGTCGTCTACGTGGCCACGGCGGACGACACTTTCGAGCGGCGGAGCGTCGTCGTCGGCAAGCCGATCGACGGGCGCGTGCAGGTGGTGTCGGGGCTCGGCCCCGGCGACCGCGTCGTCGTCTCCGGGGCGCTGCTCCTCGACGGCGCGGCCGAGCAGCTCCTCTAGCCCGGCGGGCCCCTTGCTCTCCTCCCTCATCCGCCTCTGCGTGCATCGCCGTCTCCCCGTCCTGGCGGCGGTCGCCGGCATCGCGGCCTACGGCGTCGCCGCCTACCGCAGCACCGCGATCGAGGCGTTCCCCGACGTGACCAACATGCAGGTCATGGTCATCGCCCAGATGCCGGGCCAGGCGCCCGAGGAGGTCGAGCGCCAGGTCACGATCCCGCTCGAGCGCGTGCTCAACGGGACGCAGGGCATGATCGAGATGCGCAGCGAGAGCCTGTTCGGCCTGTCGCGCATCTGGCTCGTGTTCGACGACGGCGTCGACGGATTCCGCGCACGCACGATCGTCACGGAGAAGATGCAGGAGGCCGATCTTCCGGAGGGCGTGCAGCCGGAGCTGGCGCCCGACGACACACCTCTCGGCGAGATCTACCAGTACCGTCTCGTCAGCGACCGTCACGCGCCGGAGCGGATCCGCTCCGAGCAGGAGTGGGCCGTCTCGCGGATCCTGCGTCAGGTCCCCGGCGTGGCCGACGTGGTCAATTTCGGCGGATTCCTCAAGGAAATCCACGTCCTCGTCGACACCGCGGCGCTCTCCGCGCACGGGCTCACCCTCGAGGACCTGTGCGGAGCGATCGCGCGATCGAACCAGAACGTCGGCGGAGGATTCATCCGCCACGGAGATCAGGAGCTGGTCATTCGCGGCGTGGGATACCTGCACGATCCGCGCGAGATCGGCCAGACCGTGCTCAAGAACGAGGGCGGCACGCCGGTGACGGTCGGCGACGTGGCGACGCTCGTCGTGTCGAGCACGCCCCGCCGCGGGAACATCGGCTACGGCGACAAGATCGACGTGACGGAAGGGTTCGTGCTCCTGAGGCGCGGGGAGAACCCGTCGCGCGTGCTCGACGGCGTCCACCAGAAGGTCGCGGAGCTCAACGACCACATCCTGCCCAAAGGGATGCGGATCGAGCCGTTCTACGACAGGACCACGCTCGTCGATCTGACGCTGTCCACCGTCCATCACAGCCTCCTGTTCGGGGCCCTCCTCGTCGCGGGGGTGGTCTGGCTGTTCCTGCGGAGCCTGCGGTGCTCGGTGATCGTCGCGTCGGTGATTCCCCTCGCCCTGCTCACCGCGTTCATCGGCCTGAAGTGGCTCGGCCTCCCGGCGAACCTGATCTCGATGGGGGCCATCGATTTCGGCATCCTCGTCGACGGCGCGGTCGTCCTGGTCGAGAACGTCCTGCACGAGACCGCGGTGCGCCGACCCGAGACGCGCGGGGCGATGCTGGGCGTCATCGTCCACGCCGCGCTCGACGTCGCCACGCCGACGTTCTACGCGATGGCGATCATCATCGCGGCCCTGATCCCCGTCTTCACGCTCGAGCGCGTCGAGGGGCGGATCTTCCGGCCGCTCGCGATGACCTACAGCTTCGCGCTGGCCGGGGCGCTGGTGTTCGCGCTGACCGCGGTTCCGGCGCTGTGCGCGGTGATGCTGCGGCCGCGGACCGTGCCGGCGGGCGATCCGAGATTCCTGACGGTGCTCCGCGCGTGGTTCCGGAGCGCCCTGTCCTGGTCGCTCGGGCACCGGAAGGCGATCGCCTCCGCGGCGGTCGGGCTCGCGGTGGTCGGGGCGCTGTCGGTCAGCCGGCTGGGCACGGAGTTCCTCCCGGAGCTCGACGAGGGGGACTTCGTGATCTTCGTCGAGATGCCGCCGAGCATCTCCCTCGAGAAGGGGGGCGAGGTGCTCACCGACGTGCGGGAGAAGCTCCTCGCCTTCCCCGAGGTGATCGAGGTGATGAGCGAGCAGGGACGCCCCGAGGACGGGACCGACGACGAGGGCGTCAACATGAGCGAGACCTTCGTCCACCTCAAGCCGCACGGCGACTGGCGGCGCGGGGTGACCAAGGACAGCCTCATCGACGAGATGCGCGCGTCGCTCACCCGGATCCCGGGGGTCGATTTCAACTTCTCGCAGCCGATCAAGGACAACGTCGAGGAGGCCGTCACCGGCGTGCGCGGGAAGGTGGTCCTCAAGATCTTCGGCCCGGACCTCGAGGCGATGCGGGAAACCCTCGAGAAGTGCCGGGCTTCGCTTTCTCGGGTGCGCGGCATCGTCGATCTCGAGCTCTATCGCGACGCCACCGTGCCGCAGCTCCGGGTGACGCTCGACCGTTCCGCGCTCGCCCGGGCGGGCATCACCGTGGGCGCGACGCAGGACGTCATCGAGACGGCGCTCGCCGGGAAGGTCGTCACCGAGATGTGGGAGGACGAGCGGCCGGTCCCGATCCGGGTCCTCCTGCCGCAGTCCGAGCGGTTCGATCCCGAGACGATCGGGTCGATCGTCGTGCCGGCGGCCGGCGGGAGCCGGGTCCCGCTCGCGGAGCTCGCCTCCATCGCGATCGACAAGGGGCGCGCCTGCATCAATCGCGAGGCGAACAGCCGCGTGCTCGCACTGAAGTTCAACGTCGACGGTCGCGACATGGGCAGCGTGGTGAAGGAGGCCATGGCGGTCGTGCAGCGCGACGTCAAGCCGCCCGAGGGCCACTTCTTCGTCTGGGGCGGCGAGTTCGAGAACCAGGACCGCGCGATGAAGCGCCTCGGCGTGGTCGTGCCGGTGTCGGCGCTCGTGGTCTTCTCGCTCCTCTACATGGCGCTCGGCTCGGCGCGCAGCGCCTCGATCGTGCTCGCGGTCGCCCCGTTCGCGATGACGGGCGGCGCCGCGGCGCTCCTGGTGTGCGGGATCAATCTTTCGGTCAGCGCGGTCGTCGGCTTCATCGCCCTGCTCGGCCAGGTCTCGCTCGCGGCGCTGCTCGTCATCAGCGCGATCGAGTCGCGGCGGCGGGAGGGCGAGGCGCTGGCGTCGGCGATCGTCGCGGGGGCGTCCGCGCGCCTGCGGGCCGTGCTGATGACCGCGCTGCTCGCGATTCTCGGGCTGACCCCGATGGCGATCTCGCGTGGGGTCGGCAGCGAGATCCAGCGTCCCTTCGCCCTGGTGATCATCGGCGGGTTGTTCACGTCGATCGCCGTCGTGCTCTTCCTCCTCCCGATCGTCTACGCGACCGTGACGAGCCGGGAGATGCCGGTTCCGGAGACCGACGAGGATCTCCGATGACGTTTTTCGTCCCCTTGCTCCTTTCCGCCGCCGCGGCCGGTGCTGCGCCTCCACTCCCCTTGGTGAGTCGCGCGCCGGTCGCGGCGGTGGGAAGCACGAGCTCCCTCCCGCCGACCGTGGACCTCTCGCTGTCCGAGGCGCTCGACATGCTCCGGAACGGGAACGCGCGGACCGAGGCGGACAAGGCCCCGATCGAGGCGGCGCGCGCCGACCTCGTCGCGGCGGCGGTCGCGCCGAACCCGACGATCGCATACGAGGGCACGCGCCTCCACTCCGGGACGAACACGGGTGCGGCCGATGTCGACACGCTCACCGCGGAGTGGCCGGTGCTGCTCTTCGGGCAGCGCAAGGCGCGCAAGGACGCGGCCGGGAGCGCGGTCGCCGCGTCGGAGGCCCACGTGGCGGCGGACTTCGCCGAGCGCGCGCGCGACCTCCGGAAGGCGTACGACACGCTGCGGATCCAGCAGGAGCGCGTCGAGGTGCTCACCGAAGCGCGCGAGGACCTGACGCGAATCGCAGGGATCGTCGCGGCGCGGCGGAGCGCGGGCGATGCGTCGGATTACGATGCGCTCCGGGTCGAGACCGAATCCCGCGAGATGGGCGCGCAGCTCGGCGACTCGGAAGGAGACCTCTCGGAAGCGCAGGGGCGCGTGGCCTCGATGCTCGCCCGCCCGGCGCTGATCCCGCGCGCGACCCGCGACGTGAAGCCGGCGGCGATCGAGCCGCTCGACGCCGAGGCGCTCTGGCCGGAGGCCGAATCGAAGCTCCCGGAGCTCGAGGCCGCCCGGCGGGACGGCGCCGCGGCGCGCGCGGGCGAGCACGCCGCCCGCCGCGACCGCTGGCCGGCCCCGGCGTTGACCGGGGGGGTCGAGAGCACGCGGGACGCCTCGAGCAAGTCGTGGGTCTTCGGCCTGTCGTTCCCGATCCCGATCCTCGACCGGAACCAGGGCGCGCTGGCGCACGCGCAGGCGGCCGCCGACGAGGCGGACCTGAGGCGCAAGGCGCTCGAGGCCGAGCTCCGCGCGGAGCTCGACGCCGCCGTCCGCGTCGCGGTGCGCCGACGCGCCGCGGTCGCCGAGCTCGAGACGGGAGTGGCCTCCAAGGTCCCGCAGATGCGGTCGATGGCGGAGACGGCCTATCGCGAGGGGCGCGGGGGGATCCTCGAGCTACTCGACGCGCTCCGCTCGCTCACGGCCACGCGCCTCGCGCGCCTCGACGCGCTGCAGTCGATGGCCGAGGCGGACGCCGACCTCCTCTTCCTCCTCGGGCGCGCCGATCAGGACGCCGCGCCGGGATCCTAAGGGACCAAATCGGTCCCGCGCCCGCGGGCCGCGCGCGTGCCCGCGAACCTAAGATGCCCCTTCCGCGGCGGACCGTCCGCGCCCGATCGCGGCCAGGAGGCATCATGAGCGTGCTCACCGACAAGAAGGCCGACCTCGCGGGCCCGGGAATCTCGACCTACGCCGAGGTCGCGAAGATCCTCCCGTCCGACTACCGGCCGCTTCTCGATCCCAAGGAGACGCAAGTCGCGCTGGCGGCCATCAAGCGCTTCATCGAGGACGGCCTGTGCAAGGAGCTGAACCTCTTCCATGTCGAGGTTCCGCTGATCGTCACGAAGGAAAGCGGCGTCAATGACTATCTGGATCGCGACGGCTCGCGGACGCCGATCGAGTTCCCCTGCGGCCTGGGCCTCGAGAAGCGACTGGACTGCCAGGTCGTCCAGGCGGCGACGAAGTGGAAGAGGATGGCGCTCCGCCGGTTCGGCTGCGAGGTCGGCGAGGGGATCTGCACCGACATGCGCGCGGTGCGGAAGGACTACTTCCTCGACCACGATCACAGCGCCTACGTCGACCAGTGGGACTGGGAGAAGCGGATCGCGGAGTCCGACCGGAATCTCGACATGCTCCGCCGAACGGTCCGCGGCATCTGGCAGGTGATCAAGGGCGCCGAGGCGTTCGTGCAGGCGCACTTTCCCGCCCTGCGGGACCCCCGCTTCCCGCTGCTGCCCGAGGAGCTGACCTTCCTCCACGCCGAGGAGCTGCTCGAGATGTACCCGAATCTCCCGCGCAAGCAGCGGGAGACGGAGCTCCTCCAGAAGCACCCGGCGGTCTTCATCATCGGGATCGGCTCGGTGCTCAAGGACGGATACCCGCACGAGATGCGCGCCGCTGACTACGACGACTGGGTCACGCCGACGATCACCCGTAACGGCGAGACCTATCACGGCCTGAACGGGGACATCCTCGTGTGGAACCCGGTCACGAAGAGACGGCACGAGCTGTCCTCGATGGGGATCCGGGTCACGAAGGAGACGCTCAAGCAGCAGCTCAAGCTGGCCGGACAGACCGATTTCCTGAAGCTCCCGTATCACCGCGCGATCGTCAGTGACGAGATCCCGCTGTCGATCGGCGGCGGAATCGGTCAATCGCGGACGACGATGCTCCTGCTCCGGAAGGCGCACCTCGGCGAGGTCAGCGTCACCGTGTGGCCGAAGGAGCTGAAGACGATCTGCGAGAAGCGGAACATCTTCGTTCTCGACTGAGGATTGGGGAAAAGTGGTCGGCGGAGAGGCTGCTTGCTACGCGGGAACGACGACGTAGGTCGACGAAGAGGTTGGACGCGGAATCCTCTGCCCCGTAGCGCGCAATCCTTCGACGTGGAACCGGATCGCCGCGCGCATGCGTGCGACGGTGCGCTGACGCGTCGGTCCGGTGGCCGCGCAGCCCGGCAAGTCCGGCGAATAGGCCGAATAACCGGTTCTGGCTTTCTCCACGACGATGAGAACTTTCATTGTTCTCTCCCTGCCTGTCGAAAGATACTCCTGAGCGTCTTCGGAGCCAACTCATCGCCGGGTTTCCCGGCGATCGTGACGAGACCGCGGCGGACAGGATGAGCGAGTTGTCTGTGGCTTCCGCGCTGGCGGACGACGTACCAGCCGTCCCGTTCCAGCAGGCGAAGGACGTCGCGGACTTTCAGTTGACCCCGCCGACCGTCTCCACGGCGTCGAGGTTCTCATCGACGCCGAGGGGTCGACGGGCCGGGGCGATCGATAGCGGTTGCGAGACGGAAACGCCGCGGATCAGCCGATCAGTTCAAGAGGTCGATCCGAACAGATCCGCCTGAGGATCCCAGAACGGGCCGGTCAGGCCGATCCGCGCGAAGATCTCGCGCATCTCCGCCGGCTGCGGGCGCCGCGAGTCGGGCTGCAGGCGGGTGGAATACCACGCGCGCGCAAGCCCCCACAGCTGGTCGATGCGAACGAGGGGCCTGAGCGGATAGGAGTTCGCGGCGCACCAGGCACGCACCTGTTCTTCCGACCGGAAGAACAGCATCCGGCTTCAAGTGAAGACGATGTCGTCCCACCAGTGCGCGGCCGGGACGACGCAGTGGAACAGCCAGTCGCAATCCCCCGGGCCGTCCTCGTCGATTCGCAGCTCGAGAGGCTCGCGGCTCTGCTCGCAGCGCGAGTGAACCACCGCCGGCCTGCGAAGCGCCGCGGGGATGCCGAGCGCGTCCCACGCACAGTTCGCGAAGTACGGAACGCCTTCCGCTATCACGCGGTGCTGGGTCGGCACGCCGGAAAACGGCGGTGCCATCCGGATGGATTCCCCGTCAGGCTGGAGAACGAGGACGCGCTGGGTGCGCAGCCGTCCGAACGCCTCGCGGATCTCGGGAACCGGCGACGAGACGTCCTCCGCGACGTCGGAGACGCTCGGCCGGACGCCGGTCTTCGCGAAGTGCCGGTAGATCGCGAGCTTGACGTCGAGGTCGGAGATCATCCCGCCGTCGATTACGGCACGATGTCGCAGGGTCCGTCCTGGACGCACGCGGTTGCGCCGGCGCACTGCGCGACGCACATGTTCGAGTACTTGCACCCGCCGGCGCAGGTGACCGGGCAGTAGTTGTCGGCACACAGGCAGAAGTTGCTGCGCGGACATCCGGTTCCGCCGCCTCCCCCGCCCCCGCCGCCGGGCTTTCCGGCGAGCAGTTGCGTCGAGCCGAACACCGCGACCAGCGTCAAGGCGGAGACGAGTCCGATTCGAGCGAGTCGAGTTCTCATGACGGCTCCTCCATCGGCCGATGCTACACCGGGACGTTGCCGGCGGCGTGGATGCGGCGTACATTGACGGCGCCATGACGCACCGCGCGATCGATATTCTCGGAATCTCCACCGATTGCGCCCCGTGTGCGTCTTCCGGCGGCCTCCCCGGCTACCGATACTGAACTCTTCCCTTCGATAGGCGAGCGGTTTGCCGCGCCCCATCGGGCGCGCTGTCGACCATCGCATTCCACATGTCGCATTTCGACAAAGGAGCAGGATCGCCATGGAAGCCCGTGAAGATTCGCGTTCAGCCTACGAAGCCGCGGCACAGGACGAGGCGGTCGATCCGCGCTGCGTCCCCGTCCATCTCGAGGGACCGGCCCCCGAGGGAGGCGCGATTCCGTACCCCGCCTACACGCTCGCCGATCACGGCACCTGGGCGCGCCTCTACGCCCGCCAGCGCGGGCGTCTTCCGGACCGGTCGTGCCGCGAGTTCCTCGACGGGCTCGACGCGATGCGCTTCCCCGACGCGCGCATCCCCGCGCTGCGCGACGCGAGCCGGGTCCTCGAGTCGGCGACGGGATGGAAGGTCGCGCGCGTGCCGGGGCTGCTGCACGAGGAGGAGTTCTTCGCCTTCCTCGCGCGCCGTGTCTTCCCGTCGACCGACTACATCAGGCCGCCGCACGAGATGGACTACACGCCGGCCCCCGACATGTTCCACGATGTCTTCGCCCACCTCCCGATGATCGTCCACCCGTCGTTCGCCGACTTCTACCAGCGGATGGGGCGCGCGGCGCTTCGGGCGAAGGGCGCCGACCGGCGGCGGATCGAGCGGTTCTACTGGTTCACGGTGGAGTTCGGGCTGATCGCGACGCCCGACGGGATCCGCGTCTACGGGAACGGCATCCTGTCGTCGTACTCCGAGATCGAGCACGCCCTCACCGATGCGGTGACGAAACTGCCGTTCGATCCCGCGCGGATCGTGGAGCAGGAGTACGACGTCAATCACCTGCAGCCGCTGCTGTTCGTGATCGACTCGTTCGAGCAGCTCGAGGCCGGGTTCGACGCGTGGGCGCGCTCGCGGGGGCTGATCGGCCCCTGACACGCTCCGGGCGTATCGTTGGGCGTGGCGACGCGACCCGGGATTCGAGCCGGCCTGCTGCTCCTGCTCCTGGCATCCGCGGTACGCGTGCGCGCGGCGACGGTCACCGTTCAGGTCGTCGAGCGTGGCGGGCGCGGGATCGGCAATCAGCGGGTCGTCCTCTATCCGGTCGTTCCGGGCGAGCCGTTCGACACCGGCGCGTTTGTCTTCCACGGTCGAGGCGCCGGGAGCTGCACGACCGATGCGGCGGGGGCGTGCACGATAGACGGACTAGCGGCGGGGGTCTACGTGCCGGATCTCCGGCCCCTCGTCGATCCCAACATGGCGCCGCCCATCGGATCGCTGACCGACGCGTACGGGACCGTCACCCTGGGGAAGGCCGAGGCGCGCGAGACCCTGCGGATCGAGCTCGACCGCGGCGTGCGCGTGGAGCTGCGCCTCGCGTTCAGCAAGACGCTCCCGTCCTCGCGCGCCGTGGAGCTGACCTCGGACACGGGGTTGACGACGCGCACGATGCTCGACTCACGCGGGCTCGCGGAGGTCGCTCTCGCCGGCGGCCACTGGACGGCGCACCTGACGGGCCCACAGACTGCGTTGCTCGCCAGCGTCGAGCTCGACGGCGAACCCCTCGACACGGCCGACGTGCCGTTCACCCTGACGCCGCCGTCCTCGAGCCGGTTCATCACCTGGACGATCACCGAGCCGTGCTCCGTCTACGGGATGGTAGCGTCGAACCGGCCGCAGCCGGGGGTCACGGTCGCGGCGACGCTCGTCGCCCCCGGGCCGTGGGCCTCCTCGCCCTTCTGCCGCGGGGTCGATTGCGCCGGAGCGCCGCAATCCGGAGTCGGTCCCAACGGCTGGTACTCGATGGAGTTCCCGTGCGGCGGCTGGTCGATCGCCCCGGCCGGACCGTCGCTGATCGAGTCGATGCCTCCGTCGGCTCGCGTCGACCTCGCGGACGGCCTCGGCGCTCGCGTCGATTTCACGGTCCGGGAGAAGGAGCCGAACGACGAAGGAGATGATTCCAAAGACGCGCTCGCCGTTCACGTCGAGGGTCCGACCAAGGAACCGATCGCGAGTGCGCCCGTCGAGCTCTGGCCCGACGCGGCGCCGAAGGAAGGCGGCGCGCCGCTTGGCGTCAAGACCACCTTTCCGTTCGGGGGGACGGCTTATTTCGAGCACGTTCCCGCGGACACAGCGTGGATACGGGTTAAGGTGCCGGGATTCCTGACGGGCGTCGTTCCGGTCCCGGCCGCCGATCCCGAGAGGAAGACCACTCGCCGCACCACCGTGCGACTCGGCCGAGGGGCTTCGATCGAGGCCAGAGTGCGCGATGCCGCGGACCATCCGGTTCCCGGAGTGGCTCTCGAGGTCGTCCTCGTCGATCCCCCGGACACGCATGGAGACGCCTCCTCGCGTCTGGCGGCGCAGGATCCGATCGTCGACGTTCCGCCCTCGACCGATCAGACCGGACACCTGCTCGTGACGGGCCTGGTGGGCGGAACCTACGCCGTGAAGCCGGAGCTGTCCGGACCGTCCGCACCCGGCGCCACGCTCGAGATCGGCGCCCCGGGCCAGACGCGCAGCGACAGCGCGACGATCTCTCTCGCCGAGAACGGCCACGCGGAGCTCGAGATCCGTGTCGTTCCCGCCGCGTCGCTGAGCGGCCGTCTCGCGTGCGCGGACGGGGGGCCGATCGTTCCCAACTACGAGGCGTGCGTCCTGCGGCCTCCGCCCCCCGGCGAGACGGAGGTCGACCGCGAGCGGTGCAAGCAGGCGGTCATCCCGGTCCGGACCGGACTCCTCACCGGCGACGCGCGCGACACGTTCCGTGTCGGGCCGCTGACGCCGGGCCCCTACCGGCTCTCGTTGCGCCCGCGTGGGTACGCTGAATGGACCTGGGCCCTCGGCTCGCCGAACCCCGACGACGCGGTGCTCGCGCAGGTTCTCGGGACCTCCGCCGTCGAGCTCGGCACGATCAAGGTGCTCTGTGGCCCCGCCATCGAGATCCGGCCGAGCGTCAAGTCGACCGATCCCGCGCTGGACATGTCGCTGTCTGTCGTTTCGGGAGTGATCTCGAGAACGGGGAAGGACGGGAAGAAGGAGACCCGGACGCTGGTTGCCGAGCGGTCGCACGATCGCGTCGTGTTTCGCGAGCTCCCCGAGGGAGAGTGGGCGCTCGACGCGACGGTCGCGCACCCGCACATTCTTCCACCCGCTCCGATTCACCTGAGCGCGACGCTGACTCTCGAGCGCGGAAAGCTTTCGAGCCAGCGCCCCGCGGTCACGGGCGTCGGAGGCGCCGTCGTCGTGCTCACCTCGGCCGGGACCGCGCGGCTGATCGCAGTCTCCGGCGAGGCGCGCGTCGAGGCGGGGAAGAACGGGCGCGTGGAGTTCGACGGCGTCGCACCGGGGACCTACACGGCCGAGGAGTGCCGGGACCACGACTGCACGACCCTCGGCCGGCGGTGGGCGGCCGTCGAGGTCGCCGCGGCGGCGACCCGGGAGCTGCGCCCGTGACGGCGACCGCCTATACCCGCGTCCACGATCTGGCCGTCATCTGGATGGTCCTGTGCTGGATCGGCTACGGGATCCCGTTTCTGCTCCGGAAGCGATTCCCCGGCGCGACGGATCGAAAGCGCGATCCGAGATCGATCCCCGGCATCATCGTTCAGTCGGTCGCCTACGTTCCGGTCTGGGCGGTCCGGCGCCCTCCGGGCACGCCGATCGTCCCGCTCGGCCCCGCGCTCGACTGGATCGGACCGTTCCTCGTGTTCGCGCTCGGGTCGATCTCCGTCGTGATGGTCGTCTCCGCCGTGCGCACGCTCGGCCGTCAGTGGAGCCTCGCCGCGCGGCTGACCGAGGGGCATCGCCTCGTGACCGAGGGCCCGTACCGCTTCGTCCGGCACCCGATCTACGCCGCGATGGGAGGGATGATGCTCGTCACCGGCATCGCGATCAGCCGCGCCTGGGTGATCCCGCCCGCGGCGGCGCTGTTCGCGATCGGAACCGCGATCCGGGTCCGGAGCGAGGAGCGGCTCTTGCGCGAGGCGTTCGGGGAGGAGTTCGAGGCGTTCCGGGAGCGCGTCGGAGCGGTCCTCCCCCGTCTTCGCTGACCGGATTATTCGCCGATCAGGTGTGCGACCACCTCCCGGCGGTGCGGTGCCGCGCGGTGCTCCCAGACGTAGATCCCCTGCCACGTCCCCAGCGTCGGACGTCCGTTCTCGACGGGAAGCGACAGTGAGGTCGCGGTGAGCGCGGCCCGCACGTGCGCCGGCATGTCGTCGTCCCCTTCGACCGTGTGCTCGAAGATCGGATCGCCGGGGGGCACGAGGCGCCTGAAGAAGCGCTCGAGATCGGCCCGCACGTCGGGATCGGCGTTCTCCTGGATGAGGAGGGACGCCGAGGTGTGCCGGATCTGGAGGGTGAGGAGGCCGCGGCGGATGCCGGTCTCCTTCACCCAGAAAAGGACGTCGTTCGTGATCTCGATGAACCCGGGACCGGGTGTGCGCAGGCCGAGCGCCGTCGTGTGCTGGGACATCATGAGAAGACCATCATCCTCCATTTCGAGATCTTGACGTCCCGCTCTTCGAACGCGACGATTCCCGCCGGAGAGCCCCTCATGAGACGACTCGTCCTTCTCGGCATGCTCGCACCGGTCCTGGGCGTGGCGCTGCTGTCCGGCTGCGTCGTGTACGACGTGCCCGCGACCCACCCGGCGCCGTATCCGCCTCCGGCTCCGCCGTCCCCGCCTCCGCCATCGGTCGAGACCCGGTTTTTCTACGACGCGCTCGATCCGGACGGAGACTGGCTCTACCTCCAGCCGTACGGCTGGGTCTGGGCGCCGAACGCCGTCGATCCCTTCTGGCGGCCGTACACGGTCGGGCAATGGGTCTGGACCGACTGGGGCTGGACGTGGGTGTCGACCGAGCGGTGGGGCTGGGCGACGTACCACTACGGCCGCTGGGTGCGCGCCGATCTCCACGGCTGGGTCTGGATCCCCGGCGACGTTTGGGGGCCGGGCTGGGTGGCCTGGCGCCGCGGTCCCGGCGTCGTGGGCTGGGCGCCGCTTCCTCCTGGCGTGAGCTTCAACACCAATGCCGGGCTCGATTGGGGCGGCGTCAACGCCGACGTGGCGATCCACTTCGACTCGTGGTGCTTCGTCGACGACGTCCGTTTCGTCGACCCCGACCCGTACCGATACGCGTACCCGGTCGGCCGTAATGCGACCGCGATCCGCGTCACGAAGGACTGCACGAAGATTCAGGTCGCCGACCGCCGCATCATCAACGCGGGCCTCGACCGGGGCGACATCGAGCGCGCGATCCATCATCCCGTGCCGATCAAGCGCGTCGTGGACCAGCCGCACGCCGAGCTGCGCCCCGCCGAGATCAACCGGGATGAGGTGCGCGTCTACCGCCCCGAGGTTCACACGGGGAGCTCCGAGGCGGCGCCGCGCCACGGCATCAAGCCTGCGGAATCGAAGGCGCCCGAGACGCCCTGGAAGAACGACGAGGCGGTCCACAAGTGGGATCGCGGCTGGAGCCACGATTGGAACCAGCTCCAGAAGGTCCAGAAGCGCGATGACACGACGACGGCGAAGGCCGTGCCGCTCTCGCACACTCCGGCGACTCCCCCATCGCCTCAGCCCGCGCCGCCTGCACCTCCGGCGTCAACCCCCGCGGAGATCAACGCGCAGCACCGCGAGGAGAACTTCCAGGCGGCGGAGAACGCCTACCGCGAGCTGGTCGTCGAGCAGGAGCGCGCCAAACGGCGTGCGGTGCACGCCAACGCGCCTGCGAAGCCCCCTGGGAAGCCCGAGGACAAGAAAGAAGACAAGGGGAAGGCCAAGCCCAAGGATCAGGGGAAGGGGGAATAGCCGTCCACTCCAGAGATCAGTGAGTCGATGATCTCATCGGGCGCGCCGGAGGACGCGTGCGCCCTGAGTGGGATTCACGGAAGGCGACGCCGCCGCGGCGGAGCAGGCTTCGGGAGTCAGGGCCACTCGGCCGTGGAACCGCACCGTCGCGACGCCGGTATTGCCGCCGCAATCCGTCGCCTCCACGCGGAGCTCCGGATCGTCGATCTCGGTGAAGCCGCAGGTCGTGGCGATGCGACAAAGCTCCGTGCCGTTGAGCACGATCGTCTCGTCCCGGAGTAGCCCGTCGCGATTACCGTAGGTCGCGCCGTCGAAGGCGACGCACCCCTGGATGCGGATCAGTTCGTGCACGACGTCGCCGCTCGCGCCGTCGTCATCCGAGCTCGCGAACACGATCGAGAGCGGAAGCGTGCCAGGCAGGATGGCGCCGCCGCTCGCGGGCGAGGTAATCGTCACCACGGGCGGGACCAAGTCGATCGTGAACCGGCGCTCGTCTCGCGAGGCATTCCCGGACGCGTCGCTCACGGTCAACGTCACGTCGTGGTCGCCATGGGACGCATAAGCAGGCCCGCCGGGTGGATCGTAGCTGCGCTCGAGGCTGGGATCGCACACGTCCGTGAAATCGTCGGACACCACTACCGGGATCGCGGAAGGGCCGAAGCAGGCGTCTTCCGACGGCGCGAGAATGCGGCCGACGGGCGGCGCCGTATCCTGCACGGTGACGAGCGTATCGTCCGAGTCGCTCAGACCGCCGTGGTCCCGTACCGTCAGCGTGACGGTGTGCTTGCCGAGCGCGAGTTGGACGCTCGCCTGAGCCCCCGTCGCAATCGAACTGCCGGACTCGGTCCAATCGTAGGACGCGATGTCGTCGTTCGTCCCGGGAGAGGAATCCGGGTCGGTGCTCGACGATCCGTCGAGAAGCGCGGTCGCGCCGGCAGGCGACGTGCACTCCAGGACCTGATCCGGGCCGGCGTCGGCGTGCGGCCGGAGGTCAGGCGCGCACGCCGAGTAGGCTCCGCCGGTCGTCAATGTCGCTCCGCCGTATCCGCCCCAGACGAGCATTTCGGATCCGGTCCAGGCCGCTGCGGCACTCGAGCGGCCGAGGGGGGATCGTTCCCTGGTGGTTGGCTTCCACGAGTCGGATAGCGGATCGTAGCGGCCCCCGGTGTCGAAGAACACGTCGTAGGCGTAGACCGGAGAGTCCCACCCACCCCAGACGACCATCTCGTGTCCGGTCCACTCCGCCGCCGGGTACTGCCGGGCGTCCGGCGCGCCGGTGGTGCTCAGCGGCGTCCAGCGGTCCGCGGAGGGGTCGTAGACGGATCCCGTGTTCACGCTCGCTTCGTTTGCGCCGCGTCCCCCCCAAACGATCGCGCGCCCGTTGGCGGCGACCATCGCAAATCCCGCCCCCGCTTCGGGAGCCGCCTCGCTCGAAACCGGACTCCACGCGTCGAGAGTGGAATCGTAGATGGCGCCGTTCGCGATCACCCCAGAATTCGCGTCGAATCCACCCCAGACCATCATGCGCCCATCCAGAACCACGGCACCGGCATTGTTGCGCGCCTCCGGTGCGCCCTCGTGGCTCATCGAGCCCCAGCTCCCGGTAGTGGGATCGTACCGACCGCCCTCCGAAGTGAGACCTGTCGAAGAGTAGCCTCCCCAGACGATCATCTCGGATCCTGTCCACACCGCCGTGTGGCCATCTCTTGGCATGGACGGCCCATCGGCTGTCGGAACGATCGTCCAAGAATCCGCCGCAACGTCGTACCGGCCGCCGTTCGTGGCGAGGGCATAGTTCGAGTAACCCCCCCAGACAATCATTTCCTTGCCGGTCCACACGGCCGTGTGATTCGACCTCGGCTGTAGGTCGTAGTCGACAGCCATCGGCGACCACGTGCCGAGCGTCGCGTCGAACCGATCGCCACTGCCCACCCGGTTGTACGGAAACACCACGCCTCCCCAAACGAGCAGCTCGTTCCCGGTCCAGACGGCGGATGCCGACGAGCGCCCGATTGGCCCGTCGCTGCCGCTCGTCGGGAGCCACGTGCGCGTCTCAAAATCGAAGCGATCGCCCGCGTTCAGGCCGAGGAAGCTACCTCCACCAAGTCCTCCCCAGACGATAACTTCATGACCGGTCCACACCGCACCCGGCCACGTCCGATCGATCGAGTCGCTCGGGGGCGGGAGGTAGTCCCACGAATCCGACTCCGGATCGTAGGCGGTTGCGTAAGCGAGGAAGCGGCTGAAGGCAGGATCTCCCCCGAGCACGACCATGCGCGCCCCCGTCCAGACGGCCGTGTGCCTCACACGCACTTCCGGAACCGGGGGACCGTAAATCGGTGTCCACTCGTCGGCTGCGGGGTCGTAGGCGAGACCGTAGTCCACCAGTCCGAGGTCGTTAGCGCCGCCCCAAATGAGCATCCGACGTCCGGTCCACACCGTGGAGTGACCGGCCCTGCCGCGCGAGTAGACGGGCGCTTCGAATGAGTCCCAGTGATCGGTGACGGGATCGTACCGGCCACCATCGCGGAGGACCTCACCGTAGATGTCCTCTCCCCCCCAGACGATGAACTCGCTACCCGTCCACACGGCCGAATGAAGGGTTCGCGACGAGGGAGCGCCGTCGAGGCTCATGGGCGTCCACGTGTCCGAATCGGGATCGTACCGCGCGCCCTGGGTGGCGTCGTCGTATCCCCACCCTCCCCACACCAGCATCTCCCGGCCGCTCCAGGTCGCCGTGTGTTGGGTCCGCGCAACCGGTGCATTGACGGTGCTCATAGGCGTCCAGCGATCGGTGGCGGGATCGTACCGGGCACCATCGGAAAGGAGGGTGTATCCACTTCCCGACCCTCCCCAGACGATCATCTGTCGGCCGGTCCAAACCGCCCCATGCTGGCTTCGGGGGGACGGCGCTCCCTCGCGGGCAACCGGCGTCCACACATCGAGCGCCGGGTCGTACCGAGCTCCCGTATCCATCGGGAACTCCCCCAAGTCGTCCAGGGATCCGCCCCAAACGATCATCTCGGAGCCGGTCCAGATCATCGAATGGAAGACACGATGGTCCGGTGCGCCTTCGATGGGGCTCTCCTTCCAGACGTCATCGACGCACTCGGTCCTTGCTTGTCCCGCCATGTCCCGCACGGGGAGGCGGACCGTCGCTTTGGAGGCGGCGGCCGTCGGCACCGTCGCGAGTGTCACGCCTTCTCGGGCGCCGCTCCACCATTCATCGAACGAGACCTTCGGAATCTCCACCAGATCGACGTGAAGCTCCTTGCCCGTGTCGTCACGGGGATAGCGCACAACGACTCGATCGCGCTGGTCTTCGATCGCGGCGTGAGGACGATCCCCGTCGTACAGGGCGGCGCGAAGCCGTCCTCGTTCGGATTCGGTGGCCGTGGTGGTCGAGGAGCGCGCGCCGAGACGCTTCAAGACCTTCTCGTCCAACCGGCCACGCTCGAAGGCTGCGCGGGTCCGGTCCGCGCGGTCGGAGGCGAGATGCTGGATCTTCGGATCGAACGCGACACGGGTGCGGATCAACCGATCCGTCAGCTCCGGGCGGATCACGCACTCCTGGAACAGGACAGGATCGTCGCCGAGCGCGTGATAGATCTGTTCCAGCCGTTCGGGGAATTGCGACGCCCGGGCGATACGATCCGTCTCGCGCTGGA